>WNFM01062050.1_pt1 | contig 46264 bp, 42 predicted proteins | sample 5400271 | NCBI WGS metagenome assembly WNFM01 (sample SAMN13153352, study PRJNA577476) | soil metagenome | isolation source: 60 cm saprolite on Douglas fir-dominated hillslope | place: USA:California | collected 2013-09-17
GCGGCGTACAATCCGCGCGCCGCCCGCGCCAAGCTGATGGGCCGGGACACGGCGACGCTGGAGTGGGGCACTCGGCTGAGCGGCAATGCGCTGGCTCATCGCGACGAGGACATGGAATGCTACGCCTGCCACACCTCGTGGACCACGAGCTGCTCGGGCTGTCACCTGCCGTCCGAGTCCAACTGGAAGACCGAGCGGCACCACTACGAGGGCGGGGAGACGCGCAATTACGCCACCTACAATCCGCAGGTCGCGCGCGACGACATGTTCATGCTGGGCCGGCGCGAAACCGCGGCGGGCGGCCGGATCGCGCCCTATCGGTCCAGTTCCGCGCTGGTGTTGTCGTCCACGAACGCCAATCGAGAGCACATTTATGTGCAGCAGGCGCCGATCGCGGCCAGCGGTTTCAGCTCGCAGACCTTCAATCCGCACTATCCCCATACCGAGCGCAAGACCGAAACCAAGACCTGCGCGGACTGCCATCTGTCGAGGGACGGGGACAACAACGCGATCATGGCGCAGCTGCTGATGCAGGGCACCAACTTCGTCAATTTCGTCGGCTACAACGCCTACGTGGGAGACGCCGGTGCGGTGAGCGCGGTCACGGTCACCGAGTGGGAGGAACCGCAGGCCGTGATGGGCAGCTACCTGCATCGCTACGCCTATCCGGACGGGTATGCCAGGCATCAGCGCCTGGGCGGCGTGCTGCAGCGGGCCGAGTCCCATGCGTCCGGAGAGGTCCGCTGCCTGCAATTGCGCGGTGAGTATCTGTATGCCGCCGAAGGGGTGCGCGGCATGCGCGTGTACGACGTGGCCAGCATCGCCAACAAGGGCGTGTCGCAGAAGATCATCAGCGCGCCGAATCAGCCCATCGATCCGCCGCGCAACGCGGGCGAGAGGATGCGGGTCGATAATCAGGAGCAGCCCTTTCATCCGCTCTATAACTACGCTTACATCGTCGACGCCGTGGAGGGATTGATCCTTACCGACGTGCGCACGCTCGCGGACCGGGAGCCGCGCAACAACTTTCTCAGGCGCGCCCTGACCTGGAACCCGGACGGCGTCCTGAGCGGTGCCCGATACCTGACCGTTGCCGGCAGCACTGTGTACATCTCGACACCGCACGAGGTCGTGGTGGTGAGCATCGATCAGCCGCTGCAGCCGAAGGTACTGGCGCGCATACCGATGGATGATCCGCGTGCGACGGCATTGCAGTTCCGGTATCTGTTCGTCACCACCTCGCGCGGCCTCGAGGTCGTGGACATCACGCAGCCGGCGGCGCCGCACCGTATCGAGAACGATCTGGTGGCCCTGCGCGATGCCCGGCGCGTGAGTGTCTCGCGCACCTATGCCTATGTGGCGGCCGGCAGCGAGGGCCTGGTGATCGTGGACGTCGAGAGGCCGGAACAGATGCGCGAGTACCAGCGTTACACCGCTGGCGGCAAGCTGCAGGACGTTCGCGATGTGGTGGTCGGTGCGACCAACGCCTCGCTGTTTGCCTACCTCGCCGACGGCGCCGGTGGTCTGAAGGTGTTGCAGCTGATGTCGCCCGAGACGCAGCCCAATTTCTATGGCTTCAGTCCCGAACCGAAACCCCAACTGATCGCCCGCTACGACACGCCCAGGCCCGCACTGAGCCTGTCCCGCGGCCTGGAGCGCGACCGGGCGGTGGACGAGACCGGCGGACAGATCGCCGTATTCGGGCGACGCGGCGCGCGGGCGCTGAGCACCGAGGAAACGCGGCGTCTGTATCTGGATGCGCAGGGGGTGCCGTGGTATGTGCCTGGCGATGCCGACGCGGCGCCGGCGCAACCCGCCACGGACCGCCGATGAGCGCCGGGATCAGGTCCCTGAGGCTGGCGGTGGCCGCGATCGGGGCTGTGACGCTGGGCGGTTCGGCCGCAGCGGGACAGGACCCGTCTGCCGGCGTGGTGCCGCGGCACCTTGGGGTCGCCAGCTGTGCCGCGAGCGCCTGTCACGGCAAGATTGCTGCGCAGACCCACGTCAATGTCGCCCTGAATGAATATCGCACCTGGCTGCTCAGCGATCGTCATTCGCAGGCATTTCGCATCCTGCAGTCCGCGAAGTCCGGCGCTATCGCCGGCAAGCTCGGGATCGCCGATGCCAGTACGGCCAAGGCCTGCCTCGACTGCCATGCCGACAACGTGCCCGCGGAGCTGCGGGGCGAGAAGTTTCTGCTGAGCGATGGCGTGGGATGCGAGTCCTGCCACGGGGGTGCGCAGGCGTGGATCGGCACTCACAGCAAGGTCGGGGCGCTGCATGCGGACAATGTGGCGCGCGGCATGGTGCCCCTGGAGCATGCGCAGGTGCGCGCCGATGTCTGTCTTGGCTGCCACGCGGGTGACGGCGAACGCTTTGTCACACACGCGCTGATCGCCGCCGGACACCCGCGCCTGCGCTTCGAGCTGGAGAACTACACCGCCAATATGCCGCCGCATCACCAGGTGGATGCAGACTATCGCCAGCGCAAGCGGGCCCCCGATGGCATCAATCTATGGCTGGTCGGCCAGTTGAGAAATGCCCGCAGCCACGTGCGACTCCTGCAGGGAGACTGGATGGCGGCCGGTCGCGTGCAGCCGGAACTCGCCTTCTACGAGTGCTTCGCCTGTCACCGTCCGGTGGATGAGTTGCGCTGGAGCCTCACGCGCGCCGGTGCCGATGTGCAGCCCGGAACCTTGCGCCTGCAGCATCAGTCGCTGGCCGTGCTGGCGGTGATTGCCGGTGTGATCGAGTCGCAGGCGCTGCCCGAGCTGGAGCAGGCAATGGCCGAGTACGCGCGCAGTGGCTCGCGCGCCGTCGGCGAAGTGAAGCAGGCGGCCGCGCGCCTGGAGAAGTGGCTGGACGCACGTTCTTCCTGGGAGACACGCCCCTACGAACCCGCGGAGGCGCGGGACATCCGGCGGTCGCTGTTGAAATTCGCCGCCGATGACCGGGGCAGCGACTACACCGTGGCCGAACAGCTGGTGCTCAGCATCGATAGCCTCAGCGCGACGCTGGGTGATGTGCAGCCCCTCGGCTCCGCGCTCGATGCCCTGTACGCGGAAGTGCGAACGCCGGCGGCTTTCGACCCGAGCCGCTTTGCGCACACCGCCGGCAGCGTGGAGGGGCGGTTTTGAACGCGGTATTTTCAGCGCTGACACACGCCGGACGACGCGACGGGAGTAATCAGGACGCCATCGGCTGGGACGAGCAGCAGGGCCTGTGGTTGGTGGCCGACGGCATGGGGGGCCATGAGCGCGGCCAGGTGGCGAGCGCGCTGGTCAAGGAGACGCTGCTGGCCTCGGCGGCCGGCGCGGACCTGACGGAGCGAGTTCTGGAGGCGCATCGCGCGGTGATGCGTGCCGGAAGCAGCGGTGGCGCGCAATCGAACATGGGCTCCACCGTGGTGTGCGCCCGGCTCGGTGTCCGGGAATGTGAAATTGTATGGGTGGGCGACAGCCGCGGCTACCTGTGGAGGCGCGACCGCCTGTCGCGCCTGACGCGCGATCACAGCTACGTGGAGAGTCTGCGGCAGGGCGAGCGAATCAGTGAAGAGCAGGCGCGTTCGCATCCGGAAGCCAATGTGCTGACCCAGACACTGGGGATGGGGAACACCAAACCCTCGCGAGTCGTACTCGAGCTGGCGGCGCGCGACTGGATCATTCTCTGCAGCGACGGCCTGACCTCTGAGCTCGACGATGCGGCGATCGCCGACCTGCTGAGAAAGAGTCCGACGCCGCAGGCGGCGACCGAGCGCTTGCTTGATGCGGCGCTCGCCCACGGCGGGCGCGACAACGTCAGCGTCATCGTCGTGCCGAGCCGGGTCTCGTGGAGCGCCTCATTGGCCAGCGGCTGGCGGCGACTGGGGCGATCGGCGCTGGTGTGGCTGGCGGCCCTCGCAGGTGCCGCGCTGGCAGTGCTGGTAGTATATCTGGCCAAGCATTTCGGCCTGCTCAGCTGAATGCGTCGCGACCACCCGATGACCGACAATCCACGCAGTCTGAAGAAAATCTCCGGCGGTGCCGTGACGCTGGTCGGCGGCGGGCTCATCGTCGGCCGTAGCGCGGAATGCGGTTTGCGATTGACGGAAGGAAGCCCGTCGCGGCAACACGCGCGACTGGTCGTTGAAGGCGATCAGCTCTGGGTCGAGGATCTGGGCTCCACCAACGGCAGCTTCGTCAATGGCGTGCGGATCGCGGCGCGCACGCTGCTCAAGAATGGTGATGCGCTGCGCTTCGATGTGGAGGAGTACACCTACAGCACGGGCGCCGCCGATGCCGACAAGACGGTATTGCGCCAGCCGGCGACGCCGGCGGCGCCGCTGGTGGTGACGGCCGCTCCGACGCCCGCGCAACAGTTGCCGCCGGGTTGGACCGAAGGGGCTGGACAGGCTGCGGGCGCCAACAAGACCGTGTTCCAGTCGCCGCAGGAGTTGGCGGAGAAGCGGCGTGGTGCGGCGGCCGTGGCCCCCGTGCTGGCGGCGGCAGCCACCGACGTGCCCGTATTATCGGTCAGCTCTGGCGCCGGTACGGCCGGTCGACTGGAACTCAAGGCTACGGGCGGCGACAAGCAGGAGTGGAGCATAGGGAGCGACGCGGCCCGGGAACTGTGCCTGCCCGTCAGCGGTGTGTCAGCGCTGCACGCGCGCATCGTCCGGGATGGCGAGCGCTGGAAGGTCATTGACCAGGTCTCAGCCAACGGCACCTACGTCAACGGCAAGCGCTGCACCATGAGTTTCCTGAACAGCGGCGATCGCGTGGCTTTTGGACCGGTGGAGTGCAGCTTCGTGCTGCCTGATCGGGTCGCGGTCGGCGATCAGGCCTCTGCGGGCGGTGAGGCCGCGATGCGGCGCGGTGGCTGGTCCGTGGGGCGCATCGTCACGATCGGTGCGGTGTCCTTCGTGCTCACCCTGGTGGTCGTTTACCTGCTGATGAAGTGAGCGTCGCGCGGCCGCGGCTCAGCCGTCGCGCGGCCGCAGCCCGTTCTCGAACAGGGCCACGAATTGCTCGGCCACCTGCGCCGCGGACAGGGACTGGTCGTCGCGATACCAGTGGGCAATCCAGTTGAGCGCGCCGGCGAGCGCGAACGCGGTCATCTTCGGATCGCAAGCGCCGATCGAGCCGTCGGCCATGCCCTCGCGGATCAGCCGCCGGATGCCCTGGTCGATCTCTGATTTCAGCGCCTTCACGTGGCTTTGCATGGCGGCGCTGAGATCCTGGTCTTCGGCCCGCACCATGCACCAGCCAAACTCGGAGGCGATGGCCTGGGCGTAGCGCAGCAGCACCGCGCAGAGCCGCGCCCGTGCCGGCCCCGCGCCCGGCCGTGCCTCCACGATGGCGGTGCGGATGGGCTCCAGCCCGGCGCGGAAGCATTCGAACAGGAGCTGCTCCTTGTTCTCCACGTAGTAATAGAGTGTCGGCTTGGTGACTTCCAGGGCGCTGGCGATCCCATCCAGGGTGGTGTTGTGAAAACCACGGGCATTGAAGGCCCGGGCAGCGGCCCGGATCACCGCCTCGCGCTTGATGCCCCGATCGCTGCGGGCCTTGCGGTGGTTTCGCCAGGGCGAGGCCGCCGGCGCCGTGCCGGCCTTGGCGGCGGACACGGCCGGGCGCCGTGTGCGATGCAACATAAGGGGGTGATTGACGCTCATCTCGGGCAAGATCATACTCGCGAGTAACATTCCAGGGAAGCCGGATTCGCATGACCGCCAAGGCTGATCGCTCCGTGGCCGCGCCGCGCGGAGCGCCCACTGCCGTGCCCGCGTTGCGCCCGCTGCGCTTCGTCAGCGCCGCTTCCCTGTTCGACGGCCACGATGCCGCGATCAACATGATCCGCAGGCTGCTGCAGGCGCACGGCGCTGAGGTCGTGCACCTTGGGCACAACCGCAGCGTCGCCGACATCGTGCGCGCGGCGATCCAGGAGGATGCCGACGGCATCGCCGTCAGCTCCTACCAGGGCGGCCACAACGAATATTTCACCTACATGGTCGATATGCTGCGCGAGCTCAACGCCGCGCATATCCGCATCATCGTCGGCGGCGGCGGCACCATTGCCCCCGCCGAGATCGCGGCCCTCGAGCGCCACGGCGTCGAGAAGATCTACACCCCGGAAGACGGCCGGCGCCTCGGCCTCAACGGCATGATCGACGATGTCGTCGCGCGCGTGCGCGCGGCGCGGCGGCCGGCCTACAGCTTCGGGCCGCTCAACGCCCGCGATCACTCGCACATTGCCGCCACGATCACCGCGCTCGAGGCGGGCGAGGGCGACGGCCGGGCCGGAGAGCTGATCCGCCAGGCGCTCGCCCGTGGCAAGCGTGCGGCGCCGGTCATCGGCATCACCGGCACCGGTGGGGCCGGCAAGAGCTCCCTCACCGACGAGCTGCTGCAGCGCTTCGTGCGCAGCTTTCCCGATCGCCAGATCGCAGTGGTCGCCATCGACCCGACACGACGCCGCTCTGGCGGCGCGCTGCTCGGCGATCGCATCCGCATGAACGCGCTGGCCTCGCCGTCGATCTTCATGCGCTCGCTGGCGACGCGGCGGGAACATCTGGCCACCTCCGCCGTGCTGCGCGAGGTGATCGACCTGTACACACACGCGGGCTTTGACCTGGTGCTGGTGGAGACCGCCGGCATCGGCCAGAGCGATACGGAGATCGTCGATCTGGTCGACCTGCCCGTCTACGTCATGACCAGCGAATACGGCGCGGCGAGCCAGCTCGAAAAGATCGACATGCTCGATTTCGCCGAGATGATCGCCATCAACAAGTTCGAGAAGCGTGGTGCGGAAGACGCGCTGCGCGACGTGCGCAAGCAATGGCGTCGCAACCACCCCGGGCAGGCCGCCGCGAGCGCCGAAGAGGCGCCGGTCTTTCCCACCATCGCCAGCCGCTTCAATGATCCGGGCGTCAATCGCCTGTACGCCGCCCTGCTGCAGGCGCTGGACCGCAAGGCGGTCAGCAAACTGCGCTGGACGGAGCGCGACGGCCGGCCGGTGGACACGGGCGACACCGTATTCAGGTCGCGCGAACCGCTGATTCCCAGCGCCCGCAGCCGGTACCTGGCCGAAATCGCCAGCGCCGGCCGGCGCGCCGGCGAGCAGCTCGAGCAGGCGGCCGACAGCGCGCGGCTGGCCTACTCGCTGTACGAATCGCTCCGCAACCTGCACGATCCGGCGCTTCCCGCCCCGGTGGAAGCGATCGCGGCCGGGGCGCTCGCCGACGAGGCCGCCGACGCGACGCGCCTGGAGCTGCGCCGAGCCTACAACCGTGCGCTCGAGCAGATCGGGGCCGAAGGCCTCGAGCTGCTCAGGGCCTGGCCGGCACGAGCCGCGGCCGCCACGGCCGACAGTTTCCAGTTCCGGGTGCGCGGCAAGAAGCTCACGGGCGACAACTACACCGAGACCATGAGCCACAGCCGCATCCCCAAGCTGGCCGTGCCGAAGCTGAAGGACTGGGGCGAGCTGCTGCATTTTCTTGGGCGGGAGAACCTGCCTGGTGCCTATCCCTACACCGGCGGTGTTTACCCCTATCGGCGCGAGGCCGAGGACCCGACGCGCATGTTCGCGGGCGAGGGGCCTCCAGAGCGCACCAATCACCGCTTCCATCTGCTGGCGCAGGGTCAGCCGGCCACGCGCCTGTCCACCGCCTTTGATTCAACGACGCTGTACGGCGAGGACCCGGACACGCGGCCGGACATCTACGGGCGCACCGGCAATTCGGGGGTTTCGGTCGCGACGCTCGATGACATGAAGAAGCTGTACTCGGGTTTCGATCTGTGCCTGCCCACGACTTCGGTGTCGATGACGATCAATGGCCCGGCGCCGATCATCCTGGCGATGTTCATGAACACCGCGATCGACCAGCGCGTCGAGAATTTTCTCAGGACCGCGGAGCGCTGGCCGGCGGCCGAGCAACGCATCGCGGCCCTGCACGCGGAGCTGCGCGCGCAGGGGCTGGAGGTGCCGCGCTATGTGGGCGAGCTGCCGCCCGGGCACGATGGCAGCGGCCTGGCACTGCTCGGCATCTCCGGAGAGCGGCTGGTGGCCCCCGGCGTGCTGACGGCGGAGGAATATGCACGCATCCGCGCCGAATCCCTGGCGCTGGTGCGCGGTACCGTCCAGGCCGACATTCTCAAGGAGGACCAGGCGCAGAACACCTGCATCTTCTCCACCGAATTCGCCATGCGCATGATGGGCGATGTGCAGCAGTATTTCATCGCGCACAAGGTGCGCAACTTCTATTCGGTGTCGATCTCCGGCTATCACATCGCCGAAGCCGGCGCGAATCCCATCAGCCAGCTGGCCTTTACGCTCGCCAATGGCTTCACGATCGTCGAGTACTACCTCGCGCGCGGCATGAAAATCGACGATTTCGCGCCCAACCTGTCGTTCTTTTTCTCCAACGGCATGGACGCGGAGTACGCCGTGATCGGCCGCGTGGCGCGGCGCATCTGGGCGCGTGCCATGCGCGATCTGTACCACGGCGATGCCCGCAGCCAGATGCTGAAGTACCACATCCAGACCTCCGGCCGTTCGCTGCACGCGCAGGAAATCCAGTTCAACGACATCCGCACGACGCTGCAGGCGCTGTACGCCCTGTTCGACAACTGCAATTCGCTCCATACCAACGCCTACGACGAGGCGCTGACCACGCCGACCGAGGAGAGCGTGCGCCGCGCGGTGGCCATCCAGCTCATCATCAATCGCGAGCTCGGGCTCAACCTCAACCAGAATCCCTGGTCGGGCTCCTTTCTCATGGACTATCTCACGGACCTGGTGGAAGCGGCGATCTACCGGGAATTCGAGGCGCTCGCCGAACGCGGTGGCGTGCTCGGCGCCATGGAGACCATGTACCAGCGCGCCCGCATCCAGGAGGAGAGCCTCTACTACGAGACCCGCAAGCACGACGGCACACTGCCCCTGATCGGCGTCAACAGCTTTCTCGCTGCCAGCGATGCCCCGAGTGGACGTGCCGCGGTGCCCCTCATTCGTTCCACCGACGAGGAAAAGCAGCACCAGGTCAACGGCGTGCGCGCCTTCCAGGCCCGCAACGCCGCGCGGCGTACGGCGGCGCTGGAGCACCTGCAGGCCGTGGCGGCGCGCGACGGCAATGTATTCGCGGAGCTGCTGGAGGCCGTGAAGAGCTGCTCCCTCGGGCAGATCTCCCACGCCCTCTATGAAGTGGGCGGGCAGTACCGGCGCAACGTCTGAGCGCTAGAGCCTAGAAACCCCTCAGCGAGGCGAAATCGGCGACCGGCGCGCGTTCCGATCGCAGCCGGTTGACCGGCGCGGACGGCTCCGGATATCCCAGCGACATGCCGCAATAAACCATGTCGGTGGCCGGCAGGCCGAAGTGCCGGTGGAGCGACTCGCGCAGCGTACTCCAGAATTCCTGCATGCAGCTGCCGAGCCCGCGCTCGACCGCCACCAGTGCCAGCGACTGCATGAACATGCCCAGGTGAGCCCACTGGGCGCGCCCCAGGCGCCGATCGATGACGAAAATGATGCCGACCGGTGCGCCGAAGAATTCAAAGTTGCGCGCCACCTGCGCCAGCCGCGCGGCCCGATCCTCGCGCCCCAGCCCCAGCAGCGCGTACATGTCCTCGCCCACCTTATAGCGCCGGGACCGGTACGGCTCCCACAGATTGGGCGGATAGACCGGATCGCTCCCTTCCTCGCTGGACGCACCCGGCGCGGCACGTACCGTGCGCGCCATCTCGATGAGCGCTTCGCGCTCCGCGCCCGCGACCGCGATCAGTTTCCAGGGCTGCAGGTTGCCGCCGGAGGGCGACCACCGTGCCGCGTCCAGCAGGTCCTCCAGCAGGGCCTGCGGCACCGGCCGCGACTGAAACTGACGAACGGAGATGCGCCGCTTGAGGGCGTCGGTGACGGTAAGCATGGCGGGTCTAATCCTGCGTGAGTGGCCGGGCCCCGGCGGCCCATTTGCAGGATCGCATCATGCGGCAAACAGGTACAATATTCCCCCTCTGAGCAGCAACGGCTCCTTAGGGCTCGCCACGATGGCTGTTTCACCGCTTGCCGGCAAGCCGGCGCCCGAGTCCATCCTGGTCGACCTGGCGGCAATGGAGCGCGCGTACTACGAGCGCCGGCCCGACCCGGAAGACCCGCGCCAGCGCGTGAGCTTCGGCACCAGCGGCCATCGCGGCTCGCCGCTGTCCGCCTCCTTTACCGAATCGCATATCCTGGCGATCACGCAGGCCATCTGCGACTACCGCCGCTCGCAGGGCACCGACGGGCCGCTCTACATGGGCAAGGACACCCACGCGGCGTCCGCGCCCGCGCAGCGCTCGGCCCTCGAAGTGCTGGCGGCGAACCGTGTCGAGACGCGCATCCAGCAGGATGACGGATTCACCCCCACTCCGGTCATTTCGCGCGCCATCCTGGTCTACAACCGCGGGCGCAGCGGGCACCTGGCCGACGGCATCATCATCACGCCCTCGCACAACCCGCCGGAAGATGGCGGCTTCAAGTACAACCCGCCCAACGGCGGTCCGGCCGACACCGAGGTCACGACCTGGATCCAGGATCGCGCCAATGAGTTGCTGCGCGCCGGCAACGGTGCGGTCAGGCGCATGGCCGGCGCGGCGTCGCTGCGCGCAGCGAGCATCAGGGCCGAGGATCTGATCGGGCCGTACGTCCAGGACCTGCACCACGTCATCGACATGCCAGCGATCCGAGCCGCGGGGCTGAAGCTCGGCGTCGATCCGCTCGGCGGCGCGGCCGTGCACTACTGGGATCGCATCAATGCCGTCTACGGCATCGATATTGCAGTGGTGAATCCGACAGTCGATCCGCGGTTTGCCTTCATGTGCGTCGATCACGACGGTCGCATCCGCATGGACTGCTCGAGTCCCTACGCGATGGCCGGGCTCGTGCGCCTGAAGGACCAGTACCGGCTGGCATTCGCCAATGACCCGGACGCGGATCGCCACGGCATCGTCACGCCGTCGACGGGCCTGATGAATCCCAATCACTACCTGGCGGTGGCGATCGGCTATCTGCTGCGCCATCGCGAGCAGTGGCCGGTCAGCGCGGCGGTCGGCAAGACGCTCGTGAGCAGCAGCCTCATCGATCGCGTCGTGAGGAAACTCGGGCGGCGCCTGTACGAATCGCCGGTCGGCTTCAAGTGGTTCACACCCGGGCTCTTCGACGGAACGGTCTGCTTCGGCGGCGAGGAAAGCGCCGGAGCCAGTTTCCTGCGCCGCGATGGCACCGTGTGGACGACCGACAAGGACGGCCCGCTGCTGAACCTGCTGGCCGCCGAGATCACGGCCTGCACCGGCAGGGATCCCTCCGAGCATTACGCCACGCTGGCTGCTGAGTTCGGCACGCCCTATTACACGCGGGTCGACGCCGCGGCGACGCCGGCGCAGAAATCGCGTCTCGGCAGGCTCGCGCCCGCCGCGGTCACGGCCGCGACGCTCGCCGGCGAGCCGATTACCGCCAAGCTCACCCGCGCACCCGGCAACGATGCCGCCATCGGCGGCCTCAAGGTGGTGACCGACGGCGGCTGGTTTGCCGCGCGCCCCTCGGGTACCGAGGACATCTACAAGATCTATGCCGAGAGCCTGCGCAGCCCCGCGCACCTGGCCAGCATCGTGGCGGAAGCCGAGGCGATCGTGAATGACTCGCTGCAGGACAGGAATGCCTAGCGCCCGGCACCCGCACCCGTGGCGCTGAGCGCTACCGTCTACGTCTTCAAGGTGCGCGTGGCCGACGCCGACCGCGGCCTGTACGAAACGCTGGAATTGCGGCTCGCGCGCCACCCGTCGGAGACCGCGGAATTCCTGGTCGCCCGCCTGCTGGCGTACTGCCTCGAGTACACCGAGGGCATCGTGTTTTCCAAGGGCCTCGCCGAACCGGACGAGCCGGCGATCGCCGTATACGACCTGACCGGCGCGCTGCAGACCTGGATCGACATCGGCGTGCCCGAGCCGGCGCGGCTGCACAAGGCCAGCAAGTCCGCACCGCGTGTGGTCGTTTACGTACACCGGGAGGCGCAAGCCTGGCTGGAGCGCCTGGCCGGGGAGCGCATCCACCGCGCCGAGGCCCTGGATATACGCCTGTTTGATCGCGAGCTGATCGCCGCCATGGTGGCGCGCCTCGAGCGGCGCATGGAATTCGATCTCTCCATCGCCGAGCGCACGCTCTACGTTTCCTTCGCCGATGAAACGCTCTCGAGCACCCTCGAGTTGCGGCGACTCACGACCTGACTACTGTTTCTCCACCACGACGCGGCCCTGCGCGTTCACAAAGACGTGATAGCGGTGGCCGTCCCTGCAGGTAGCCATATAGTCGCTGTCCCCGTTGCGTCTGGCCTGCGTGACTTCATCGCAGGGCAGGCCCTGCAGGGCGATGGTCGCCTTCAGATCCCTGACCATCGACGCGTCGTCGGCGGCGAACAGCGGGGTGGTGCCGGTGATGGCCCCCAGCACCGTCAGGGCGAATGCGGAAATGCGTGGGCCCATGATGACTCCTGTCGTGTTCACGAGATGGTGGCGAATTTGGCCGGATCCCTGAGAATGCCCCAGATCGCCTCGCGCGAGGCGACGATATCGTTTGCCAGCGGTGGGTCACTGTCCTGCAGCAGGGACAGGACCTTGAGCATCAGCAGGTCGTAGCGCTGGCGCAGCGCGGCCAGCGGGATCGCCACCTGCCCGCGGTAAAGGGCGCGAAACTGATCGAGCAGGTCGTCCACCTGGTTCTTGAGGGAGAGCTTGGTGAATACGCCGATGGCGCGGGTGTCGCGGAGCCGCTGCTCGAGGGATGCCAGGTTGAGGGCCGCGGGCGGGGAGGCGGCGACGGCGGCGGGCTGCGGCGCCGCTGCCGGGGCTCGCGGCGGAGCAGGGGCTTGGCGCGGCGCAGCGGCTTGGGGTGGCGCAGCGGCCAGGGGTGGCGCCGGGGTTTTGAGCACTGGAGGGGATCCGGGCGGAGCCGGGGGCTTGAGCGGTGCGGCGGCATCGGCCGTTGTGCTGCCCGCCGCCACGGCCGGACTCGATCCGGCCACCTGCGCGACCGCTGATGGCGGCGTTGGGGTCGCGGGCCTGAGCGGGGTAATCGCCGGCGTGGGCGCCGTGCCCGGTGTCTGTGCAGCGGGCGTCGCGGGCGCCGCCGCCGCCGTTGCGTTCGGCGGGGCGTGGCTGCACGCCGCGAGCAGGCCCAGCAGCAGGATTGCTGTAAGGTTCCTCGTCACTTCATTCCATGTGAAAGAAGTTGAGCTTATTGCCATCGAGGTCGCGGAAATAACCGGCGTAGAAACCCCCGCCGCGCGGGCCCGGTGCGCCTTCGTCGGTGCCCCCGAGCTGCAGGGCCTTGCGATGCATCGCATCGACCCTGGCGGGGCTGTCCACCTGCAGCGCCACCATGACGCCGTTCCCGACCGTCGCCGCCTTCTGGTCGAAGGGTTTGGTAATACCGAGCCCCGGCTGATCCGCCGTCACGGACCAGGCGACGAACTGCTCGGTCTCCATCATGCGCGCGGCGCCCAGGTCGGCGAGCAGGGCATCGTAGTACGCCGCGGCGCGTGTGAGATCGTTGGTACCCAGTGTCACGTACCCGATCATCATGCTCTCCTGCGGTTAAGCCGCCACATCTGGTCTGGGTGTATTGTAGCAACGTGCGCCCCGGACGCGGCAGCAGGAGGAGCCAGGCCATGAGCACGCAGGACAAGGATCGCGAACGTCAGACAGCCCCGCCGGATGATCGTTCACGCCGGGCCTTTGTGGCGCTGTCCGCGGCCGCAGGTTGGGTCGCGGCGAGCCGTTCCTCAGCCGCCACGGCGCAGGACACGGTCGAGCGGGACGTTGAGATCAGGACTCCGGATGGCGTGTGTGACGCCGCCCTGATTCATCCCTTGGGCGGTGCCCATCCGGGCGTGCTGGTCTGGACGGATATTTTCGGTCTGCGCCCGTCGATGCGGGAATTCGGCCACCGGCTGGCGTCGGCGGGATATACGGTACTGGTGCCGAATCCATTTTATCGCACGGCGCGGGCGCCGGTGCTGGGCGACTTCTCCGCCTTCAGTTTTCAGAATGAGGCCGATCGTGCCCGGCTGCCGCCCCTGACCGGTCCGTTGAACGCGGCCGGAGCGGCCGAAGCCGACGCCAGGGCCTACATCGATTTTCTCGACGCACAGCGCCAGGTGGACAAGACCAGGAAGATCGGCAGCCAGGGCTACTGCATCGGCGGGCCGCTGGTGTTGCGCACGGCCGCGTCGATCCCGGATCGCCTCGGTGCGGGTGCCTCCTTCCATGGAGGGGGCCTGGTGACCGATCAGCCCAACAGCCCCCATCTGCTCGCGCCGAAGATCCGGGCGCGCCTGTATATCGCGATCGCCGCCAGCGACGACGCGCGTCAGCCGGATGCGAAGGGCACGCTGCGCGCGGCCTTCCAGGCGGCGAAAGTGCAGGCGGAGGTCGAAGTCTATGCGGGCACCCAGCACGGCTGGTGCGTACCGGACATGCCGACTCAGGGTGGAAAACCCATTTTCAGCCGGCCCGACGCCGAGCGTGCCTGGGCTAAGCTCCTGGAGCTGTACGCGGCGGCACTCGCCTGAAGTCCGGTCGTTCAATATTGACAACCGCAATCCGGATCGGGAAAAGTGTAGACCCCTTCACGTCGATCAGCATCAATACCCCCCATCCGAATCCTGGAGTGAGTCATGGCGAGCGAACAGGTCTACAAGGGCAGCTGTTTTTGCGGCGAGGTGCAGTTCGAAGTGTCGGGCCAACCGGCCGCGATGGGCTATTGCCACTGCGCTTCCTGCCGTCACTGGTCGGCGGGCCCGGTCAACGCTTTCACGCTGTGGAAGCCCGAGGCGCTCAAGATCACGCACGGGGCGGGGAGCATCGGCACCTACAACAAGACGCCCATCAGCTATCGCAAGTGGTGCACGAAGTGCGGTGGGCATCTGTTCACCGACCATCCGACCATGGGTCTGGTCGATATCTACGCCGCCATGGTGCCGAAGCTGCGCTTCGAGCCCGGCGTGCACGTGCATTACCAGGAAACGGTCCTGCGTATCCATGACAGCAAGCCGAAGATGAAGGATATGCCCAAGGAAATGGGCGGCTCGGGCGTGGTACTGTCCGATTGATCCAGCGCGCGGACGCCGCAGCACCGGTTTCTTCGGTGATCTCGGTCGCGGGGCTGACCAAGACCTACGCGTCCGGCCTGCAGGCGCTCAGGAACGTCAACCTGGAGATCCGCAAGGGCGAGATTTTCGCCCTGCTGGGCCCGAACGGCGCGGGCAAGACGACGCTGATCAATATCATCTGCGGGATCGTCACCCCGACGTCGGGGAGCGTGGTCGCGGCGGGCCACGACATCGTGCGCGACTACCGCACCGCCCGCGCGAAGATCGGCCTGGTACCGCAGGAACTGCACACCGATGCCTTCGAGTCGGTGTGGGCGACCGTGAACTTCAGTCGTGGACTGTTCGGGCGCCCGCCCGACAAAACCCTCGTTGAAAAAATACTGCGCGAGCTGTCGCTGTGGGACAAGCGGCACGATCGGATCATGACGCTCTCGGGTGGCATGAAGCGGCGCGTGATGATCGCCAAGGCCCTCTCGCACGAGCCGGAGATCCTGTTTCTCGATGAGCCGACCGCGGGTGTAGACGTGGAACTGCGCCGGGATATGTGGCAAGTGGTGCGCGAACTGCGCCGCAGCGGCGTCACCATCATTCTCACCACGCACTACATCGAAGAGGCGGAGGAAATGGCCGATCGGATCGGGGTGATCAGCCACGGTGAGCTGATCCTGGTCGAAGACAAGGCCCTGCTGATGCACAAGCTCGGCAAGCGGCAGCTGACGCTGCGCCTGCGCGAACCGCTGAAGGTCCTGCCCGACGGGCTCGCCGATTGGCGCCTGATGCTGCGGGCCGCCGGAGCGGAACTCGAGTACGATTTCAATGCCAGTGGGAATAGTGCGGACATTCCCGCCCTGCTCCGCCGGCTGGGTGAACTGGGGATCGCGATCAAGGACCTGGAAACGCACCAGAGTTCCCTGGAGGATATCTTCGTCTCGCTCGTCAGCGAGCGCGCGAGGCCGCAGGCGTGAGCGTCCCGGCCTTCAACCGCTTTGGAGTCTGGGCGATTTACCGTTTCGAGATGGCCCGGGCCTTGCGTACCGTGATGCAGAGCCTGCTGACGCCGGTGATCTCCACCTCGCTGTACTTCGTGGTGTTCGGCGCGGCCATCGGCGCGCGCATGACCGAAGTGAACGGCGTGGCCTATGCCGCCTTCATCGTACCCGGCCTGATCATGCTGACGCTGTTCACCGAGAGCCTCTCGAATGCGTCCTTCGGCATCTATTTTCCCAAATTCACCGGCACGATCTATGAACTGCTGTCCGCACCCGTATCGCCGGCCGAGATCGTGCTCGCCTATGTCGGCGCGGCAACGACCAAGTCCGTCGCCCTGGGGCTGATCATCCTGGCGACGGCCTCGCTGTTCGTGCCGCTGCAGATCCTGCACCCGCTGTGGATGATCGGCTTCCTGGCGCTGACCGCCGCGACCTTCAGCCTGTTTGGCTTCATCATCGGCATCTGGGCCAGGAGCTTTGAACAGCTGCAGGTCATCCCGATGCTGATCATCACGCCGCTGACGTTTCTCGGCGGCGCCTTTTATTCAATCGACATGCTGCCGAGCGCCTGGCGTACGGTGACGCTGATCAATCCCATCGTCTACCTGATCAGCGGCTTTCGCTGGAGCTTCTATGGCCACGCCGACGTCGCCGTCGGCACGAGTCTGGCGGCGACGGTGGCGTTTTTCGCGGGCTGCCTCGCCGTGGTGGGCTGGGTGTTCCGGACGGGTTATCGGTTGAAGAACTGACCATCGGTCCGGACCGGGCAGGGCGGGCCGGCACTCGAATTCACGGTCCTGCTCCGCTACAGCGGCTGCCAGGACCGCGTGACGGAGGCGTGTGCCGCCGGCGCGAGTTGAAACAGCCGGGCGAGATTGGCCGGGGCTTTGGCACCGTCGGGCCGCCGGTTCAAGCGCTGGCCCTGGGAGAGCCGGGACAGTGTTTGCCCCACGCGCTCCGGTGTCCCCAGGTCGCTCCAGCCGCAAGCGCGGACCGCCAGGACACGGAGCTGGCGCGGATCGGCCGATTCCAGTACGTCCTTGGAGAAATCGAGCGTCGGCAGTTCCTCGTACAGTGCGGCAATCCGCGCCGCCGGATCGGTCTTGTCGCCGCGCGCCCTGCTCATGGCGCGGACGATGTGGGGGAACCGACGCTCGTACAGTCCCAGCAGAGTGCTGCATCGGGCCGCGAAAATGAATGTGCTCCACAGTGCGCCGCGCGCGATCAGCCGTCGCGCCCGCTCGGCGCTGGGCTTTTCCACGAATCCGGCGATTGCGAAGGTGTCGTGTCCGTCGCGGGCACCCGGACAGATGTATCCCAGGTCCGCGTCGGGGAAGGAGGGCGGCATGCCCAGGAGCATGACCTGGTCAGGAGCGGTCGACAACCTGGACTCCGCGGAGCGGATTGCCTCAGCCAGGATCTGTTCGTCGGCGACGAAGTGATCGGATGGCAGCAGCACGAGCTTCGCATCCGGGTCGAGGCGCATGACATGCAGCAGTTGCAGCAGGATGCCAATGGCCGTGCCGCGATTGCGTGGTTGCACGACGACGCGGGAGGCGGGCAGGCGCCACCGCGCCGGTGACCACCAGCGCCGATGCTGGGCGGCCACAATCAGACTGACGTGTTCGGGCGGTGCCACCCTCGCCGCCCGGCGCAGCGTTTCCTCGAGCAGCGACGGGCCGCCCCGCAGGGAGCAGTACTGCTTGGGCACGGGACCACCGTCGGCGCGGACGGTCAGATCACGAAGGCGGGTGCCGTCCCCGGCGGCCAGGACCAGCGCCCACACATGAGCGGTGTCTTTCACCGTGGCGCCGGGGTCGGGCGCCACGCCGCCGCCTTGCGTGGGCGGGGCGGTCGGGCTGTCGGCGCATCCGGTCCCGGTGCCTGCGGGAATCTCCGGAACCGGCGCGGCTCCGGGCGCAGTGATTGGCAGGTGACGATAATAGGGAAACCAGTCGACGCAACCGTAACTTGTCCGCAGGGAGGGGGGCGCGAGCCTTTCGTGTATCTCGTGTATTCCGACGCCCATGGCGCGCTTCGGCCCGGTCTGTACTGGAGCTCCCCGCATCCGCCAATGAAACGGCGAATCAGGCCGGGATGGAATACCCAGTTACACGGAATTCGCCGTCGGTCGTGGACCCCTCACCGATCACGGAACGATGCCGTCCTGGCACAGGTGCAGGTGCGCGAACTGGCCGTAAGTGTCGGCGAGCTCGTAGCTGATGGGCCCCTGGGTCCTGGTCCAGCCGCGGCCGATCTCGGCCTTCTTGAACTCGAAGCCGCCGACCGGCTCGATACGGATCCGGTGCTCCTTCCCGGTGACCGGATTGAGGATCGGTTCGCCGCGCTGATCGATGTACCCCGCGACCTTCAGGTGCGCGCGGCGCCGGTCGATGTCCACGGCGAAGTCGATGTCGGCGTACACCGGGTCGTAGACCTTCGAGAGCATCGAGGCAAACACCTGGAACATCGTGGCACCGGGCCGGGTGTCCTGGCCACTCATGATGCGCAGCAGCGCGTTGCGCTGGGCCTCGTCGGCGCGCTTGTCAACGAAGCGCAGCGCCTCGCCATTGCCCTGATGAATCGGCCCGGGGTATTTGAAGATGGCGGCCATCCTCAGACCGTCGAGCCGGGTTGGGCCGTGATGTCCCCGGTCGATTTCAATGCCAAACACCGCCCAGCAGTTGCCGTGGGTGGGCAGGCCGTTGAACTGGCAGGGGCAGCCGTAGGAGCAATTGCAGTTCGCAAACTCACGGCCCTGGAGGGTCCATTGGGTCTCGGTCATGGCGCTGCTCCTAGGCGGCGAGAGTTCCCTTGGCCTTCGCCGTATGCGTGGCGATCGCATCCATCAGCGGCGGGGACAGGCAATCGTAGGGTTCCAGGCCCAGTTCCTTGAACCGGGCGCGCACCGCGGCCATCTGATCCGGCCTGGCCGCCCCGGCTTCGATGCTCGAGGACACGAAGGCCGCAAACTCCGGCGCCGCCCAGCCCTGCTCCTTCGACAACTCCACGTGCACGAAATCCAGCCCGTGGAACGGGTGCGCCTTGTTCTCGATGCGGCCGTACATATGCACCCCGCAACGCGTGCAGGCATGGCGCTGGATCGTCGCGGAGGAATCGATGACCTTCAGGAATTGGGCGCCGGAGGTAACGTTGAGGTTGTCGCGCCCGACCACGGCGACCACCGAGAACATCGCTCCCTTTGGCTTCCAGCATTTGGTGCAGCCGCAGGCGTGGTTGTGCGACACGTTTCCCGTGATCTGCACCGTGACGGGTGCCTGCGCGCACTGACAGCTGAGGGTGCCGCCGCTGAAATTCGCGCTGCCCTTGCGCACGCCCTTGTCGATGGACGGATGGATGGAGATGGCTGGCATGGTATACCCCTGTTTCTCAAGGATTGAGTTCGAACCTGCTTCATGAAAATGTAACGACGCTGCGGATCGACTCCCCCGCGTGCATGAGATCGAAGGCCTGGTTGATCCGTTCGAGCGGCATCTGGTGTGTGATCAGCGGATCGATGCTGATCTTGCCGTCCATGTACCAGTCGACGATCCGCGGCACGTCAGTACGGCCGCGCGCACCGCCGAAGGCCGTGCCTTTCCAGACCCGTCCGGTCACCAGCTGGAACGGGCGGGTCTTGATCTCCTGGCCGGCTCCCGCGACACCAATGATCACCGCCACGCCCCACCCGCGGTGGCAACATTCGAGCGCCTGGCGCATCAGATCGACGTTGCCGACACACTCGAAGCTGTAGTCCGCACCGCCGCCCGTGAGGTTCACGAGGTGCGGCACCAGCTCGCCCTCGGCTTCCTTCGGGTTCACGAAGTGCGTCATGCCAAACTTCTCGGCGAGGAGCTTGCGCTGCGGATTGATGTCGACCCCGATGATCATGTTGGCGCCGGCCATGCGCGCACCCTGGATCACATTCAGCCCGATGCCGCCGAGGCCAAATACCACCACGTTGGCGCCCGGCTCGACGCGGGCGGTGTTGATCACCGCCCCGATGCCCGTGGTGACGCCGCAGCCGATGTAGCAGACCTTGTCAAAGGGCGCGTCGTCGCGGATCTTCGCCACCGCGATCTCGGGCAACACCGTGTAGTTCGAGAAGGTCGAACAACCCATGTAATGGTGAATCTTCTGGCCGTCGATCGAGAAGCGGCTCGTGCCGTCAGGCATGACACCCTGCCCCTGGGTACTACGGATTGCCGTGCACAGGTTGGTCTTGCGCGAGGTGCAGCTCTTGCACTGCCGGCATTCGGGGGTATAGAGCGGGATCACGTGATCGCCTTTCCTGAGCGAGGCGACTCCGGCGCCGACCTCCACGACGATGCCGGCACCCTCGTGACCGAAGATCACGGGGAACAGTCCTTCGGGATCCGCCCCGGAACGCGTGAACTCGTCCGTATGGCATACCCCGGAGGCCTTGATCTCGACCAGTACCTCGCCGGCCTTTGGACCCGCAAGATCAACGGTGACGATTTCAAGCGGCTTGCCGGCGGCCAGCGCCAGCGCAGCGCGGGTCTTCATGCGGAAACCCTCCGTTTACCGGGAATCATACACCAGCAACGGACTGCGGTAGCCAGGCGGGATGCGCTACGATCCGCTGCTCGGGTGCCACACAGGATGCAGCCATGAGCGGACGGGCCTGGATCGCGTTTATCAGTCTCGGCCTGATCTGGGGCGTGCCGTATTTCTTCATCAAGCTGGCGGTCCAGGAGATGTCACCCTTCGTGGTCGCCTGCTCGCGCCTCCTGCTCGCTTCCGCGATCCTGCTGCCGATTGCCTGGAAGCGCGGCGCGCTGCGCTCGGCCGGCGCTCACCTGGTTCCGATCTGCGCCTTTGCGGTGGTGGAGTTCGTCATTCCTTTTTCCGCCATCTCCCTGGGCGAGCAGTGGATCGGCTCTTCCGTGACCGCCATCCTGATCGCGATGGTGCCCCTGACCGTGGTTCTGAGCTCGCGTTTTTTCGGCGTCCATGAGCGCCTGGGACCGTGGCGGGCCGCGGGGCTGGTACTCGGGCTCGTGGGCGTGGTGGCTCTGGTCGGATTTGGCCCGATCACGGGCCTGTGGGGCTGGATCGGCGTGGGCTGCATGGTCCTGGCCGCGATCGGCTACGCCGTGGGTCCCCTGATTGCGCAGCGGTACCTGGCGGACATGGATTCCGTCGGTCCGGTGGCGGCGAGCCTGAGCGTGGCCTGCCTGCTGCTGCTGCCGGTTGCCCTGTTTACGCTGCCCCGGCACTGGCCCACGCCCGTGGCGCTGGTGTCGGTGGCGGTGCTGGGTGTGGTGTGTACGGCCTTCGCGATGATGCTGATGTTTTTCCTGATCCGCAGTGCCGGCGCGTCGCGAGCGACCATCATCACCTACATCAATCCGGCGGTCGCCTCGCTCCTGGGCGTGCTCGTGCTGCACGAGCGACTGGGCCTGGGTGGAATGCTGGCCTTCGTGCTCATTCTGCTCGGCTCCTGGCTCGCGACCCGGAAAAGCGCGCATGGCGTCGCGCAATGCCCATGAAATTGCGATAGAGGCGCGCGCAGTTCGCGGCGAACTCGGGCACCTCGCGGGCGGCATCAGCCTCGAGGCGCGGCGCGGCGCCGGGACCCAGCAGCGACTCCAACGCCTGTTCGTAGTCAGGGATGACGGACCAGTTCTTCACCGTGCCGGGTTCCACCTCGATGTGGTACTGCAGGGAGTAGGCCCAGCGTCCCACGCGCATGGCCTGGCAGCGGCAGGCGGGCGTAGCGGCCAGGACGAGCGCACCTTCGGGCGGTTCCGCGACGCGCACGCTGTGCCATTGCAGTGTCTGGAAGCCAGCGGCCATGCCTTCGAACAGCGGGTCGGCCCGGCCCTCCGCGGAAAGCGTGACCGGAAGTATGCCGATCTCGGGCGGCCGCTGCGGTCCGCAGGTCCCGCCCAGCGCGTCCGCCAGCAGCTGATGTCCCAGGCAGACGCCGAGAAACGGCCGCTCCAGCTCGCGCACGAAGTGCCGGATCGCGCGCTTTTCCGCGATGAGCCAGGGAAATGACTCGACTTCCCAGACATCCATCGGCCCACCCATGACCCACAGCATGTCGTAGTCCTCGAGCGGCGGGATCCGGCCACCCTCATCGAGCTGGATGGCATCCCAGGCGATGCCATCGGCGCGCAGGCCCTCGCGGAGCGATCCGGGGTGTTCGCTGGCCGCGTGCTGGAAAACGAGCAGCTTCATGGCCCGGCTTCGCCAAAGCCCCCGGCCGAAGGCGTCTGGATCGCGAACACATCTCCGGCGGCACAGTGCGTGGTGGCCGCCGCGCCGAGTCGCGTGACCGTCCCGTCGCCGTGTTCCACCCAGTTCCGGCCGACTTCTCCCGGTGCGCCACCGGCCATGCCGTAGGGCGGTACGCGGCGGTGCCCCGAGAGTATCGAGGCCTCCATCGCCGCGAGGAAGCGAATCCGGCGCAGCGCACCGGGACCGCCGTTCCAGCGCCCCTTGCCGCCCGAGCCGGAGCGGATGGAGTGCTCCTCGACCAGCACCGGATAGCGGAATTCGAGCACTTCAGGATCCGTCATGCGGCTGTTGGTCATGTGGGTCTGCACAGGCGTCGCCCCGTGGAAACCCGGACCGGCGCCCGAGCCGGCGGCGATGGTCTCGTAGTACTGGTAGCGCTCATTGCCAAAGCTGAAGTTGTTCATCGTACCCTGGCTCGCGCCCATCACGCCCAGGGCGCCGTAGAGTGCATCGGTGAGGCACTGCGATGTCTCCACATTGCCGGCCACCACGGCGGCCGGGTAGCGCGGATTCAGCATGGATCCGGCCGGAATCACGATCCGGAGCGGCTTCAGGCAGCCCGCGTTCAGGGGTATATCCTCCTCGACCAGGGAGCGGAACACATAGAGCACCGCCGCCCGGCACACCGCGCTCGGTGCATTGAAGTTGTTGGGCAGCTGCATCGAGGTGCCGCTGAAGTCGATGACACCGCTCCGGCTCGCCGCCTCGAGCGTGATCTGCACCCGGATCACCGCGCCGTGATCCATCTCGTAGGAAAACTCTCCGACCCACCTTCCGGAGGGTGCCTGGGCCGCCAGGCCGGCAATCACCCGGCGCACCGATTCTTCGGCATTGTCCTGCACATGCTGCATGTAGGCGTGCACCACCTCGAGGCCATACAGTGCGGTGATCCGGTGCAATTCCTGCACGCCTTTTTCATTCGCGGCGATCATGGCGCGCAGGTCCGCGAGGTTCTGCTCGATGTTGCGCGCGGGGTAGGGGCCGGAGCCCAGCAGGGTGCGGGCTTCGCCTTCGCGCAGACGCCCCGCTTCGACGAGCAGGAAGTTGTCGATCAGCACGCCTTCCTCTTCCACCACCCTGGAATCGGCCGGCATCGACCCGGGTGTCAGCCCGCCGATATCGGCGTGATGGCCGCGCGAGCCCACGTAGTAGAGGATGCGCCTGCCCTCCGGGTCGAACACCGGCGTGACGACGGTGATATCCGGCAGATGGGTGCCGCCGTTATAGGGGGCATTCAGCATGTAGACGTTGCCCGGCCTGATGGCGCGGCCCCCGGGTGGCGTGTTGTCGCGGATCACCGTGCGGACCGACTCACCCATGGATCCCAGGTGTACCGGCATGTGCGGCGCGTTGGCAATGAGCTCTCCGTGCTGGCCGAACACGGCGCAGGAAAAATCCAGCCGCTCCTTGATGTTGACCGAATAGGCTGTGTTCGCGAGCCGCAGGCCCATTTGCTCGGCGATCGCCATGAACAGATTGCTGAACACTTCGAGCAGCACGGGATCCACCGCGGTACCGATTGCGGGGCCGCGCATGGCGGGCCGGGCGCGCTGCAGTTCCAGGTGATCGCGCGCGCTCACCTGCAGCCGCCAGTCCGGCTCCACCACCGTGGTGGCGTGCGTTTCGGCAACGATGGCGGGACCGTCGATCGTGTCGCCGGGCGCCAGGCCCTCTCGCTCATACACTGGCGCCTGGTGCCATCGGCCAGCCATGTATACGCGGCGTGTCGCGCTCGGCGCCAGTTTGCCATTGCGCGCTGAAGTGGGCGAGGCGGCGATCAGCGCCGTGCCGCTGGGGCAGACGGCTTCGATCGACACCGCCTCGATCACCAGCGGCTTGTCGTCCATCAGGAAGGAATAACGCCGGCGATAGGCGGTCTCGAAGCGGGACTGAATCTCAGCCACCGTCCCGTCGTCCACGAGCAGGGCCGTATCCGTGCCCTCGTAGCGCGCGTGCACGCGGCGACTGCAGCTGAATTGCGCGGCCTCGAACCCCTGCAGCGCAAGCTGGCCGCGGGCCTGCGCGGCCAGTTCCGCAAACGCGGCCTCCACCAGCGGCCTGGCCTCAGCGTTCAGGGGCCGTTCGATCGTTCGGCTCGCAATGGTGGTGACATCGGCGAGCCCCAGGCCATAGGCCGAGAGCACGCCCGCCTGAGGATGGATATAGATGCGCGTCATGCCCACGGCGTCGGCGATCAGGCAGGCATGCTGTCCGGCCGCGCCGCCGAAGCATTGCAGCGTGTACTGCGTGACATCGTAGCCGCGCGCCACCGACACTTTCTTGATCGCATTCGCCATGTTGTCGATGGCGATCTGCAGAAAGCCTGCCGCCACTTCTTCGGGCGCGCGCTGGTGGCCCGCAGCGTGCCCGATCCGTGCGGCGAGCGCGGCGAACTGTTGCCGCACGGTCTCCACATCGAGGGCTTCATTGCCCTGCGGGCCGAAAAGCTGCGGAAAGAAATCCGGCTGAAGAATTCCGAGCATCACATTGCAGTCGGTCACGGTCAGCGGCCCGCCGCGACGGTAGGCGGCCGGGCCGGGAATGGCGCCCGCCGAGAGCGGCCCCACCCGGTAGCGTGCCCCGTCGAAATGCAGGATCGAGCCGCCACCGGCCGCTACGGTATGGATGCTCATCATCGGCGCCCGCATCCTTACGCCCGCCACCTGCGTCTCGAAGCTCCGTTCGAACTCTCCGGCAAAGTGCGACACATCGGTCGAGGTGCCGCCCATGTCAAAGCCGATGAGCCGATCGTGCCCGGCATCCACGGCGGTACGCACCATGCCCACGATGCCCGCGGCCGGACCAGAGAGGACGGCGTCCTTGCCCTGGAACGCGCCGGCGTCGACCAGGCCGCCGGAGGACTGCATGAACTGGAGGCGCACGCCCGGGAGCTCTGCGGCGACCTGTTCGACATAGCGGCGCAGGACCGGGGACAGATAGGCATCGACCACCGTGGTATCGCCCCGCGAGACGAACTTCATCAGGGGCGAGACTTCGTGCGAGACCGACACCTGCGTGTAGCCCAGCTCGCGCGCAATGCGCGCCGCCGCCCGCTCATGCTGCGTATAGCGATAGCCGTGCATAAAGACGATGGCGATGCAGCGCAGTCCCAGCGCCCACAGGGACTGCAGGGCCTCGGCGGTTTTACGCTCATCGAGCGGCACGAGGACTTCCCCGTGTGCCCCGATGCGTTCCTGCACCTCCCGGACCTGTGCATACAGCAGCTCGGGCAGGACGATGTGCCGGGCAAAGATCTTTGGCCGGTCCTGGTAGCCGATGCGCAACTGGTCGCGAAATCCGCGGGTGGTGAGCAGCGCCGTCGCTTCCCCCTTGCGCTCCAGCAGGGCATTGGTGGCGACCGTCGTGCCCATCTTGACGACGCTGATCTCATCGACCGGGATCGGCGCGCCCCGGGCGATGCGCAGGCAGTGACGAATGCCGGCGATCGCGGCGTCGGGGTACTGTTCGGGATTTTCGGACAGCAGCTTCGCCGTGCTGAGCGATCCGTCGGGGCGGCGCGCGACGATGTCGGTAAAGGTACCGCCCCGATCGATCCAGAATTCCCATCCGCGCCGGTGTGTGGTCACGATAGTCATTGCTCGCCAATGTTGAAGGCTTACACTCCGCCCATGTTTTTCAGGATCATGAAGCTCATTGAGGGAGCGGCGGCCCGCGCCCAGGGCAAGGGCTATGGTGCCACTACCGTGAAGCAGGAGGTAAGACTGCTGCAGCGGCTGTCAGGAACCGTACCCAGGCTGGCGGTGGACATCGGCGGCAATGTCGGTCAGTACGCGGCGGAGCTGCGGAAGAGCAACCCCAATCTGGAAATACACGTCTTCGAGCCTTCGGCCGTGAATATCGGGAAACTCAGGGCTCGATTCGGCACCGACAAGCTGATAACCCTGGTCCCGGTTGCCGTATCCGACAGTTCCGGGTCGGCGAGCCTGTATGCGGATGAGCACGGCTCCGGCCTGGGCAGCCTGACCCGGCGCAGGCTGGATCACTTCAGGATTGCATTCGATGCGCAGGAGACCGTCAACACCATCCGCTTCGAGGACTACTGGAGTTCGAAACTGCAGGGCCGTCCGCTGGACCTGGTGAAACTGGACATCGAGGGCCACGAGCTGACGGCCTTGAGGGGGTTTGGAAGAGCACTGCAGGTGACCAGGGCGCTGCAGTTCGAATTTGGCGGCTGCAATATCGACACCCGCACCTATTTTCAGGATTTCTGGTACTTTTTCCAGGAGCAGCGCTTCGATCTATACCGGGTCACGCCGTTCGGAGCGGAGAGGATCAGGCGCTACAAGGAGCGCGACGAGTTTTTCAAGACGACGAACTACGTCGCGGTCCGGCAGGGATGAATTGAAGCGATGGGTGGACCGTCCCCAGCCCAACCGCCGGGCGTACCCTTCCGTGTGGTTGCGCTGCTCGCGATCGCGGTATTCATCAACTACGTCGATCGCGGCAATCTCGCCACCGCCGGCCCGCTCCTCAAGGGCGAACTGGGCCTGAGCAATTTTCAGTTCGGCTTGCTGGGTTCGGCGTTTTTCATCTCGTACGCACCCCTGCAGCCAGTCGCCGGCTGGTTGGCGCAGCGCTTTGACGTCCGCTACGTCCTGGCGGCAGGGCTGGTGATCTGGGCGCTCGCCACGGCGCTGGTGGGTGTGGCGACGAGCTTTGCCGTGCTGTTTGCGCTGCGTCTGCTGCTGGGAGTCGGCGAGAGCGTTACCTACCCCAGCAATTCCAAACTGCTGGGGCAGCGTTGTCCCGAACACCAGCGCGGGCGTGCGAACGGTGTGATCGCGGCCTGCCAGGCCCTCGGCCCGACCTTCGGCACGCTCGTCGGCGGGTTGATCATGGTCAGGTTCGGCTGGCGAGCCGCCTTCATTGGCTTTGGACTCGCATCGCTCCTCTGGCTGCTGCCCTGGTTCCTCGTGACCCGTGGTGGAACGGCGACCTACGGAGGCGAACACGGCGCGCCCCTTCCGTATCTCGTCCTGCTGAAGCAGCGTGCGTTGTGGGGTTCCAGCGTCGGACAATTCTTCTCGACCTATTCGTACTACTTCGTCCTGACCTGGCTGCCGCTGATCCTGGTCAAGTCCTACGGCTACAGCGTAAAGGAAATGGCCCAGATCGGTGCCGGCGTGTATGCGATCCACGCGGCCAGCTCTGCACTGATCGGTTGGGCCTCGGATCGCTGGATCATGGCTGGCGCCTCGGTCAACCGCGTTCGAAAAACGCTGCTGGTGTCCGGGTTGATCGGCATTGCGGCGGTGATGATGGTGTGCGCGAGCGCCGTCTCGACCGCCGCGGTCGTCCTGCTGGCGCTGGCCGCGGCGCTGCATGGGACCCAGACGCCGAATATCTTTGCCATAGCGCAGACGCTGGGTGGCCCGCGCGCAGCGGGCCAGTGGATGGGGGTCCAGAATCTGGTCGGGAACCTCGCCGGAGTCACGGCTCCGGCGCTGACCGGATTCGTCGTCGACCGGACCGGGGAATACTACTGGGCGTTCGCCATTGCCGCCGGAGCCGCGCTCCTCGGTTCGCTGGCTTACGGCGTGCTGATTCCCCGAATCGAGCCCGTTGAGTGGCCAGTGGACCCGGGCCGGGCGCGGAAATCCGGGCCTACCTAAAGGACAGGGGGCCCGAAGGCCCCCTGCATTGCTCGACCACGCCCTGGAGCCTGTTACTTGCCGATCTCTTTGCTGACCGCATTTTCCTGCTGGTTGAGCGTCTTCTGTTCCTGCCTGGTGATATGCCCGCCGTTCTGGCCGGCCATCAAGCGCTCTTCCCGGCGGATCTGGTGATCCTGCTTGTGCAGCGCCGCCGCCTGCGCGGGCGTCATCTCGCCTTCCCTGACTTCGTGGCTGATGCGCTTGTTCTGGTGCGCCAGCCGGTCATTGACCTGATCGCGCCGCGGGTGCGTCTTTTCCCACCGGGTCTCGGCCAGGGCACCGGTCGAAAGACTCAAGGAAAGCAGCGTGCCGGCCGCCAGGGCCATCCAAACCGTCTTGCTAGAGCGACTAGACATATCGTTCTCCGTGATGAATTGAAGGGCACAGCGCGCCGTCCGATCAAGCGCTGTTAACCCTAGCAACGCTCCGCGGCTCGGGACGTTGACGCCATTACGGCTGAAAAATAGTTAATGCGCGAAGGCCACGCTCACTTCAACTGTACGTCCGTGTCGGCGCGGATGGCGCCGAAGATCGAAGCCTCCAGCCGCAGTGCGCCCGGCGGGTCCACCACCAGTGCTCCATTGAGCTGGGCATCCTCGGCGAAACGCTTGTCGAGCTCCAAACCCGTGATCGTGCCCCAATAGAAGAAAGCCCCCGGGTTGGCGGCAAGGAAGCGGGTCGCACGCACTTGCCCGGGCGGCACGATCAGCGGCGCGGCCCCGAACCCGTGTACGGTCAGCGCCGCTCCCAGTTCATTGCGCACCGACAGACTGATCGTGGTGCCCACAGGCACGCGCAGCGCGGGTCCGGGATTGCTGAGCCGGCCGGCCGACGATTGTCATTCGGCAGGACGCCTGCCGTCCCGCCATGGGCGGAGGCCGCGGCGCAGCCCAGCAGCAACGCCAGCAGGAACAGTCTTTTCATGGCCCACCGTTTCGATCCACCCAGTGGCTGAGAACCTTTCGCCGGGTTCGGTGCACTCAATAAGGCACTCTGTAAACTCATGGAGGATCTATGACCAGTCTAACCAAGAGCCTGGCCTCCGCCAGCTATTTCACGCTACTGCTCGGGTTTGGCTTCGGCGGAGCCAGCGTCGATGCCAGGGCGGAGGGCATCGCCTTTACGATCACGAACCTGGACTCCAACGTCAGCGGTCGGGCTACCTTCACCGATCCCAACACGCAGAATGCGTGGGGGATCGCGTTTGGACCGGGAACCCCTTTCTGGGTCAACGACAACCACGCCGGCGTGGCCACCCTTTACGCGGGCGACGGCACCGTCATCCCGCTCGTGGTCACGGTCCCGCCGCCGTTGGGGGCCGCTCCCGGGACCATCGCCTCACCCACCGGCATGGTCTGGAATCCGACCACCGCGTTCCATGTGCCAGGGACCACATTGCCGGGTATTTTTATTTTCGATACGGAAGACGGCACGATTTCCGCGTGGAATCCGCAGGCCAACCTGGGCAGCGCGGTCATCGCCGTCGACCACTCCGCCAACCTGGCCGTGTACAAAGGGCTGGCCTTCGGCACCAACTCGACCGGCAATCATCTGTACGCCACCAATTTCTACTCCGGGGAAGTTGAGGTCTTCGACAACCAGTTCAATCCCGTGACGCTGTCCGGTTCCTTCACGGATCATCGCCTTCCGCCCGGCTTTGCGCCGTTCGGGATCCAGAATATCGACGGCGATCTGTGGGTGACCTTTGCCCAACAGGACGCCGCCAGGCATGACGATGTGGGCGGGCCTGGGAGCGGCTTTGTGGATGTCTTCGATACCGACGGGCACCTGCTGCGTCGCTTTGCCCGCCATGGAGTGTTGAATTCTCCCTGGGGCCTGGCTCGCGCGCCCTATGGATTCGGGCCGCTGAGCGGGTCGATCCTGGTCGGGAATTTCAAGGACGGACGAGTCAATGCCTTTGATGCGCACGGCCATTTCCTCGGCGCATTGAGCGGCACGGACGGCATGCCGCTCGCAATCGATGGACTTTGGGCGCTGGCCTTCGGCGGCGGCGCGAAATCCAGCCCGGAATGGCTCTATTTTACGGCTGGCCCGGACGGGGAGACCAACGGGGTATTCGGCGTGATTCAGGCGGCGCCGCACGCGCCTGACTGACGGCAGGTTCAGCCGGCTGGCGTGGCCGGATGGGCGCATCAGTGCCGGGTGAGGCACTATGCGCCCAATGAACCTGCTCGAATCGGCCAGCGCGGTCATCTTGGAGCCGCTCGCTCCCGCCAATGCCGCCGTGATCTGGCTGCACGGCCTGGGAGCGGATGGGTACGACTTCGTTCCCATCGTGCCGAATCTGAATCTCCCGGCGCGCCTGTCGGCGCGCTTCGTGTTTCCGCACGCGCCGCCGCGGCCCGTCACACTCAATGGCGGCATGCGAATGCGTGCCTGGTACGATCTGGTGGGTCTGGGGCGCACCGACGCGCAGGATGAATCCGGCATCCGCGCCTCGGCGGCCATCGTCGACGGCCTGCTCGACGCGCAGGCCGCCGCGGGCGTGCCACGCGCCCGCATCGTGCTCGCGGGCTTTTCACAGGGCGGTGCCGTCGCGCTGCACGCGGGTCTGCGGCAGGACGAGGCCCTCGCCGGCGTCATGGCGCTGTCCAGCTATCTGCCGCTCTCAGCAACGGCCGAGCGTGAATTGACGGCTGCGGGTCGTGCCACCCCGATCCTCATGTGCCACGGCCGCAACGATCCGGTACTGGCTTATGAGCTGGGCACCCACAGCCGCGACCTGCTGCGCGCGCTCGGCGCGAATCTTGAATGGCACGAATACCCGATGGCGCACGAGGTGTGCTCCGAGGAGATTGACGACATGGCCGGCTGGCTGCGCTCGCGGCTGGCCTAGGCCGTTCGTCGTGGGATGCTGATTCCGCGGATGACCGCGGGGCGCGCCATAAAGGTCTGGAGCGCGCGCGTGACATGCGGAAAATCGGCGCTGCCCACGAGTTCTCCGGCCGCGTAATAGCCGAACAGGTTGCGCACCCAGGGAAAGATCGCCATATCGGCGATCGTGTAGCTCTCGCCCATGACCCAGAGTCGATCCGCGAGCCGCTTATTCAGTACGCCCAGGAGACGCCGGCATTCCTCGACGAAGTGATCCCGCGGTCGCTTGTCCTCGTACTGCCGGCCGGCGAACTTGTGGAAGAACCCGAGTTGACCGAACAGGGGGCCGACGCCACCCATCTGTAACATGAGCCACTGAATGGTCTCGTACCGCCCGGCCGAGCGCGCCGGCAGGAACTGGCCGGTCTTGTCAGCCAGGTAGACCAGGATCGCACCGGACTCGAACAGGGGCAGGGGACTCCCGTCCGGACCGTCGGGATCCAGGATCGCCGGGATCTTCCCGTAAGGATTGAGCGAAGTGAACTCAGGGGAAAGCTGCTCCTGCTCTTCGAAACTGACGGCGTGCGGTTCGTAGGGCAGGCCTGTCTCCTCCAGCATCACCGAGACCTTGACGCCGTTCGGGGAAGGCACCGAGTACAGCTGCAGCCGGTCAGGGTGCTGCGGCGGCCACTTCCGCGTGACGGGAAAGGCGGACAGGTCGGTCATGGCGGCCAAGGGTACCTGAGTTTCGGTAATCGGCGCACCGCGCCTGAAATCGGCGCGGGGATGGCCGATGCCGGGCTCGTGCGTCCGCGAGCCCCATAAAGTAGAGTGGGCGCTCCAGTGGAGCGGACATCATGAGGTCGTTGGGCAGGAGATCGACCGGTGCGCGGCTCGAGCGCATGAAGGCTTCGCCGCTGTGGGCGGGGGATGGATTTCGAAACGTCCACCCCATTACCCCGGGCTTGCGCGATCCGGGCGTGCCGATGCCGACGCTCGGCGAGTTCATCTGCGGCGGCGAGCGGCGCGTGCCGCGCGGACCGCTGCCATCGATGAACCCGCTCGAGAGCTGGACCAGGCCGCCGCAGAGCGGGTTACGCGCCACCTGGCTCGGCCATTCCACGGTGCTGGTCGAGATCGGGGGTCTGCGCGTGCTCACCGATCCGGTCTGGGGGCCGCGCGCGTCGCCATCACGGCTGGCGGGCCCCAAGCGCTTCCAGCCCGTGCCCATTCCGCTGCGCGCGATGCCGCCGATCGACCTCGTGATTGTTTCGCACGACCACTACGATCACCTCGACTACCCCACGATTCGTGAACTCGCCGCGAGCGAGGTGCCGTTCGTGACCTCGCTCGGCGTCGGCGCACACCTCGAGGCCTGGGGCGTGAGTGCTGAGCGGATCGTCGAGCTGGACTGGTGGGACACGCACCGCTTGCCCAACACCGAGCTCACGGTGACCGCGGCGCCCTCGCAGCACTTTTCGGGCCGTGGGCTGAAGGATCGCAACGCCAGCCTGTGGTCATCGCTCGTCATCCGTTCGCCGCGGCATGCCGTGTTCTTCAGCGGCGATACCGGTCTCACGACTCAATATCAGCTGATCCGTGAACGCCTCGGGCCCTTTGATCTCGTGATGCTGGAGGTGGGCGCCTTCCATCCGGCCTGGGGCGACATACACCTTGGGCCTGAAAATGCGCTCAAGGCCCTGGAGTTGCTCGGCGGCGGACCCTTCCTGCCGGTGCACTGGGGTACCTTCAGCCTGGCGCTGCATGCCTGGGATCAGCCCGCCGAGGCCCTGCTGGAAATGGGCCCGAAAGCGGGCGTGCAGCTGGTGATGCCGCGCCTGGGGGAGCCGGTGGAGCCCGCGCATGCAGAGGGCGTCCAGCCCTGGTGGCGTCTCGTCGATCGAACAGCGCGCGGACCGGAGCCTGACCCGCCGGCCACCATCACCTTGCCGGAGGCGATGCCCTGGCCGATCGACTAGCCGTCCGGCGGCTTTAACCCCATTTCAACTGCCGCGCCGTTTAAGTCCCCATGATCCACAGCATGGGGCCCCGTTATGAAAAATGTCCTCACTGCCGCGCTGGCGTGTACCGCCGCGCTCTGCAGCTTGAGCGCTGAGGCCGTTGGTCGCCTGGCCGACGTGTCGCTCATCGATCGGGATTCGGGCAGCGTACTCGAGACCCATTATTTCAGGGGCGAATACTGGGTGGCCGGGACACCGGGGGCGCGCTATGCCATTGCCATTCGCAATCGCGCGGATGCACGGTTGCTCGCCGTCACCGCCGTGGACGGGGTCAATGTGATTTCTGGAGACACGGCCAGCTGGGCCCAGACCGGCTATGTGTTCTGGCCGCAGCAGCGTTATGAAATTTCAGGCTGGCGTAAGAGCGATTCCGAGGTGGCAGCCTTTCTATTTACCGCCGCGCCCAACGCCTATGCAACGCGGACGGGGCGGCCTCGAAATGTGGGGGTTGTAGGCGTGGCGTTGTTTCGCGAGCGTGTCCCTGAATCCATCGCATCCCTCGGCATGCAGGCGGATTCCGAGTCGCTCGCGAGGTCCGCAGCGCCTGCATCTTCCCTGGGTGTGGCGGAAGCGGAGCTCGGCGCGCCGGCCAGCGCTCCGCTGCAAGGGGCCGAAAAGCTCGGTACCGGTCACGGGCAGCGCGAGCAGTCCCTGGTGGAGCAGACTGATTTTGACCGCCTCTCGGATCGGCCCGATGAACTGATCCGCATCAGATACGACAGCACGGCCAATCTCATTGCGATGGGCGTGATTCGCAGACCACGCCCGGCATGGCCAGAGCCCAATCCCTTTCCGGAATCGCCGCTGGCGCGTTACGTGCCCGATCCGCCGGGGTACCCCTAGACGATTCTGCGACAATGCTGCGCATGGCAGAGTCGCTGGACTCGGACGAGGGCCTGATGCTCCGTTTCGCCGCCGGTGACGTGCGGGCGTTTGAGATCCTTTATCGGCGCCATGAAATGAAGGTGTGGCGTTACATCTATCGGAGCGTGAGCGATCAGGGGGTGGCGGACGACCTGATGCAGGATGTCTGGTTTGCGGTGTCGCAGGCAGCACGGCGTTATCAGCCCAGCGCACGCTTCACCACCTGGGTGTTTACCCTGGCGCACCACCGGATCGTCGATCGGTATCGGCGCACGAGGGCAGTGCAGAGCCTGGATGTCGCAACGGATGATGGTGGGCCGTGGGTGGAGCGCCTCGCCACCGGGGCGAACGCCGATCCCCAGACCCAGACGGAATCCGCGCAAACCAGTGTGGCCGTGCTCGCGGCGGTGAGTGCCCTGCCGCCTGAGCAGCGCGACGCCTTCCTGCTGCAGGCTGAAGGTGAGCTGAGCGTGGAGGACATTGCGACGGCGACCGGGGTCAGCTTCGAGACCGCAAAGAGCCGGCTCCGCTATGCGCGCAGTCGGTTGAAGCTGGTACTGCAGGAGCAGCTATGAGCACACCCCCGATGGACGAGGGACCGTCCGATGAACTGCTCGAGGCCTATCGGCGTGCGAGCATCGATGATCCGAGCCAGCCCAGCAGGCACGTCCGGGAGGCGATCCTGGCGCAGGCTGAGCGGAGCGTGAGTGCGGACAAGGCGGTGCCGGCACTGATTCCACGAGATCAGGTGGCGCGGGCGGCCAATGATGCGCAGTGGCAGTGGCAGTGGAAGGCGGTGGCGGGTATTGCCGTGGTGGGATTGGTCGGACTGCTGGTCGCGCGAAGTTTTCGCGGCGTTCCTCAAGGCGCGGCGCCCGGCACCGCTGCAATCGCGCCAGCGGCTCAGGCGCCGGCCGCAACGGTGCCGGGTGGGGAGCTGCAATCGGCAGGGCCTTCGAGCAAGGTCCTCGGTGTGAAGGCTGGTACGAGGCGGGAGGGCGTCACCCAGGGGCTGGCCGCCGAGCCTGAGCAGAGCAGGGCGACGCAGCCAGGCATCGCGGATGCGGACCTGTCGGGGATGACGGCGGGCGAACCTCGGGCGCCCGACCTCGTCGCTGCGTCCGTTCCCGTCGGGCGACTCAGCCAGACGGAGACAGGCAGGTCGAGTGCAGTGGCGGAGGCGAGCAGCGCAAGCCGCGGTACCGTGCCGTCCGAGCGCTCGCTGGCAACTGTGCGCCGCGCGGTCAGGGCGCGGTATGCCGATCTTTTCAAACCGGCCGGGAGCGACACCCTGAATCTGGTGACCGTGTACATGAACGTACACGGTGGCATTGATCGCGCTCGCGTAGAAGAGGTACCTGGTGGTGCCGTCGATGCGGCCACGCTGGTAGTACCCGATCGATTCGTGGCGCTGGGGCTGAAGCGCGATGAGATGGGGTCGATCGGCTTTGACCGCCTCGTTGAACCGAATGACGCACAGGACCGTGCCGGCGCGGTCCTGCTGGTGTTGTACGCGTGGCCGCGTCGCCCCAGCGAGCCGATGCCTTAACTGCGCCGGCAGGAGTGCCGATCAGAGTATCGCCGTCAGCGCACTGCAGTCCCCGTCGTCCAGCTCGAACTCGAAGATCGCCAGGTCCTCGCGCATGTGCAGTGCCGAGCGGGTCCCGCTCAGGGGCACGATGTCCTTTTGGGTCAGATACCGGAACAGGATCTGCGCGGGTGTACGGCCATACTTCGATGACAGGGCGGAGACCGCGGCGTGAGCCAGCAGCTGCGGGTTGGCCGTCAGGGTCCAGAAACTCTGGTAGCTCAGCTGCTGCGCCCGGCAGAATGCGCGAATCTCGCGATCGTACCGGGTCTCGGCGTGAAAGCGGTTCTGAATGACGGCTGGCTTGACCCGTGCCGCAAGCCACAGCGCTTCGAGCGTTTCGAGCCGGTAGCAGTTGCTGATGCCCAGTTGCCTGACCGCACCGGTGTCCACCAGCTGTTCGAATGCTCTCCATACCTGCAGCGTGTCGTCCGCGCTCGCCAGGGGCGAGTGCAGGATGAGACCGTCCAGGTAGTCTGTCTGCAGGTTGTGCAGCGAGACCGCCAGGGACTGCGCCACCTGCCGGGCCAGGGGAGCCTTCGGGTCGTAGGGTATCGTCGCCGGGTCCTGGCCGGACAGGGCCGTGAATTTAGTTTGCAGATACAGGTCGGCGCGCGCCAGCCCGCTGTTCAGGCAGGCTGCAACGCCCGCACCCACACCCGCTTCGTTGTAGTGCCTGGGCTGGCAGGCGGTATCGACGCCGCGAAACCCCAGCCGGATCGCCGTTTCGACCAGCGGCGCGGTAGCGGCTTTCTTCCACGCTGTACCGTAGAGGATCGGGGGGCTGCGCACGATGGCGCCGGAGGCGCGGGCCTAGGGGTATTTCTTCTGGACGACGCCACGGACCGGGTGGGTGTCGTAAACGAGCACGATGGAGCCGATGTGTCCGGTATCTTCGTCGAAGTTGAAGACGTCGGCGCAGTCGAAGGATACACGCGTACCGTCCTTGAGCGACCAGTCGTACAGATAGTAGGCGACCGCCCGCAGGTGGCCTTCGGCGCTGACGAGAACGTCATAGACGGTGAGCTTGGCGCCACTGGACGCGCTGGCGACCTTCGCAAAGAACTCGCGCACCGGCAACCGCCCCAGAAACGGTGACTCGACCCAGCCGTTCGGAACGAACAGTGCGGCGGCCTTCTCAGCGTCGCCCGCTTCGAGGGCGCTCAGGTATTTTCGTACAGCCTTCTGCATACGATCCTCCCGTCCGTGGAATCCGCTGGCCAATGCCTGTCCGCCCGCCCGTGGCGCAGCAGGCGTACGGGCTGGATGCCTCGAGCCAGCCCGGCTACCCGGGCATCATAGTACCGGCCGGAGGCGCTCGCGACTTCAGCGCGACTGTGGTTGAATTTGCACGGTAATGGTCAAATCGAAGGGGCGGAAGGTGAGCAGACCCTACGGTGTCCCAGCGATCGCCAGGTTGCTGTCCGACGGGCGGTCTGTTGGGCGGGCGAACTTGAGGCGATTCGTGGCGCGATTCGCAGCGCGGTTCGTGACGCGGTTCGCGACGCTGCTCGTCATGACGGCGGCATGCACGGTGGCGCGGGCCGAATCCGACTGGGTGCTGGTGATCCATGGTGGCGCCGGCGTCATCGAGCGGGGCGATATGTCGGCTGAACAGGAGCAGTCCATTCGCGCTGCCCTGCAGCTGGCCCTCCAACGGGGTGCGGAAGTCCTGGAGCGAGGCGGGTCGGCGCTGGATGCGGTCGAGCAGGCAGTCCGCGTACTGGAGGATGACCCGCAGTTCAATGCCGGGCGCGGTGCCGTATTCACGGCGCAGGGGGTGAATGAACTGGATGCGGCGATCATGGACGGCCAAAACCGCCGCGCCGGCGCTGTCGCCGATGTGACCCGCACCAGGAACCCCGTATCGCTCGCACGAGCCGTCATGGAGAAAAGCCCGCATGTCATGCTGGTCGGCGCGGGCGCTGATAAATTTTCAAAGGAGGCGGGCCTGCAGCAGGTCGATTCACGCTATTTTTTCACGCCCCGGCGCTGGCGCGAACTGCAGGAGTTTCTGCACCCGGGCGCTGGCCATGCGCGCAGCGCGGGTGGGCCGCCGATCGCCGGAGATGACCTGCACGGCACGGTCGGCGCCGTGGCGCTGGACAGGAACGGCCACCTGGCGGCGGCCACGTCGACCGGTGGACTCACGGGCAAGCGCTGGGGACGGGTCGGCGATTCCCCGATCATCGGGGCGGGCACCTACGCCGATGATCGCGCCTGTGCCGTATCGGCGACCGGGAGCGGTGAATATTACATCCGCGAGGGCGTCGCCCATGAGATCTGCGCGAGAATGCGTTTTCTGAAGGAATCACCGCAGCAGGCGGCCGATGCGGTGCAGGCGGAGACGCGCTCGCTCGGCGGCGACGGCGGCGTCATCGTACTGGGGCAGGACGGGTCCAGCGCCTGGTCATTCAACACGATCGGGATGTACCGGGGCCGGGTGAGCGCGAGGTCCAAGCCACAAGTGGCCATCTACGCGCAGGAGTGAGTGTGGATACCGACGAGGACAGCACCGGTCGCGCGAGCTTTACCAGCATGGAGACCAGTACGGCGCGCGACTGGGCGATCATTCAGCGCGAGTTTATAATCTACGGCAAGACCCTGCCTGATCGCATACTCGAACATCTGCGGCTCCTGCAGGGCGAGACCGGAGGATTCGCGGTTGACCGACTGACCCACGTCCTGCAGACGGCCACGCGTGCCTACCGCGACGGCCGGGACGAGGAGTACGTGATCTGTGCGTTGCTGCACGACATCGGCGACACGCTGGGTACCTACAATCACGCTGAGGTGGCAGCGGCGGTGCTGAAACCCTTCGTCTCGGAAGCCAACCACTGGATGGTGGAGCAGCACGGCATTTTCCAGGGTTACTATTTTTTCCACCATATCGGCATGAACCGGGACATGCGGGAGATGTTCCGCGATCACCTGTATTTCGCGCAGGCGGAGGATTTCTGCGCCCGCTACGACGGGCCCGCATTCGACCCGGACGGAGAGACCCTGCCGCTCGGTTTCTTCGAACCGATGCTGCGCCGCGTGTACGCCCAGCCAAAGCAGTCGCTTTACCTGGCCGCACTGGAGTAGCCGTCCCGGCAACACACGAGCGTGGGCGTGCGGGCTGGCGAGCCTTCCGGGTGCAGGGTTTTGGCGGGATGGAGCCGCGCAGCCGGTACGGTTGTGACGGCTGGGACGGCCTCGGGGTTCAGGTGCGGAAATTCGCCCGCAGGGCGTCGACCCGCAATTTCTCGGTGTCGCCGGTGGGCCGGCGCAGCGCCGCGTCCCGCAGCAGACTGGGTGTCCTGCGCGGCATGGCGAGTACTGCGAGGCGCTGTTCCTTGATCTGATACTTGAGATACGGCAGCAGTGCCCTGGAGGAGGCCGCAGAGTCGCCGGAAGCGATGGTCCCTTCGCAGAACAGGCGGAAGTACTCCTTATACAGCTCCTCGTAGTGCCGCATGGGATCCTCGAAGACCCCGTCGCGCATGACCGCGCTACCCACATGGCTCGAGCAGATATAGCTGCACTCCGACAGCAGGTAGGTCTCGTGTTCTTCGACCAGGGCCCGGCTGTAGCCGCGCGACTGGTGGAAGAAATAGAGCAGCTTCGCGCGCGCCCGTCCGTAGACCCGTTGATCGCGCAGGTGCTCGAAGAGGGCCTTGCGGTGTATCAGCGAAAAGCAGGTCGACTTCAGGGTCAACGCCTGACGCGGCGGGCGGGGCATGCTCGCTCTCCCAGCGTGTCCAGACCGACGGACTTTCCATGACGCGGCTCGCGACGAGCCGCTCCTGCGGCGAGCCGGCGCGCACTGCCGCTTCAAGACGCCGCTCCGAAACCTGCATGAGCTGCGCGTGAGTGATAGCGCTGTGTAGCACGAATCTCCCTCGGGTCCGTCACCGGTAACATGAGACTGCGCCGCACAATTGTCAAATGACGGCGGATCGGATCGATCGGGACCGCCATGCCAAATCGCAGAATTGTCCGCGATCACGCGACCTTTGCGCCCTGCGTGCGTGTCCGGCACGGTTTGACAGCCGGGGAAACGGGATGCTACAAGCGCGCGCAGGGGCTCAGCAGAAAACCGGAATTTCGGGGCATACATGGGCGGGCAAACCATCGCGCGTCGTGAAATCGTCCGGCTCCTGGGCATCGCTGCCGTGGCCGCCACCTTTCCGGGCTTCAGCCGCTGGTCATTTGCCGGTACGGCGGACCCGGCGGCTCCAGCCGGCGAGCTGGCGGTGGTGCGCAAATACCGGCCGCTGTTTTTTTCTCCCGCGCAACTTGCACTGATCGAGCACCTGGCGGAGATGATCGTCCCGGCCGACGACACGCCGGGCGCGCGCCAGGCGGGCGTCGGCGAGTTCATCGATTTCATGGTCGCGAATCGCGTGCCGATCAGCGGCAGCGGCCATCAGGACAGCCCGCGCGACTCGGCCGTGGCTTTCGGCTCTGAGCTGCAGCGGCAGTGGCTCGAGGGCCTGGGCTGGATCGACGCGCACTGCACCTTTGAGTACGGGCACGATTTCCTGAATTGCGGCGCGGACCAGCAAAGCGCCCTGCTCACGGCGCTCGCCTTCAAGGCCAGGTTTACGCCTGCGACGGAAGCCGGTCGCGAATTCTTCCAGCTGCTGCGTGACTATACGGTCACCGGCTACTACACCTCGCGCATCGGCATGGAGAGCCTGGGTGTGCCGGGCCTGCGTACCGCCTGGGACAAACCGCCCGGATGCTCGCACCTGGACGACCCGGAACACCAGCGGCTACTGCAAAGATGAAAATCTACGACGCCATCGTGGTCGGTACAGGCGCTGGCGGTGGCACAGCCATCAAGACGCTGTGCGAAGGCGGCCTGCAGGTGTTGGCGCTGAACTCAGGGCCACGCACCGAGCCGGCCAGGGACTATCGCATGCACCGCCAGGCCTATGACCTGAAATTCCGGGGCTATGGTGATCCGCAGGCGCTGGCGGGCCGTGCTCACCAGGAACGCTATTCGGTGGAAGAGTCCGAATACAGCGAGGGCCCGCGGCTGTGGGAACACGACATCGCCTACTCGAACGGTGCCGGCACCAACTGGTACTGGAAACGCTGCAAAGGCACGGGCGGCAAGGCCAATTTCTGGGGCCGCTCTTCCTGCCGCTTCGGCGACATTGATTTCAGGGCGGCGAGCCTCGATGGCGTGGGCGACAACTGGCCGGTGGACTACGCGGAAATCGCGCCGTGGTTCTCGCGGGCCGAGCGCTACATGGGAGTCGCCAGCACCATCCAGAATCGCCCGAGCAATCCGGACGGCGAGTACCTGCCGCCGATGACCTGGCGCTGCTACGACTACATCCTGGAGAAGGCTGCCGCGAAGATCGGCGTTCCCTATTTGCCGGATCGCTGCGCGCAGCTGACCGTGGCGCACAACGGCCATCCGGCCTGCCACTACTGCGGCAACTGCAGCCAGGGCTGCGATGCCGGTTCCTTCTTCTCGCCCACCTGGTTCACGATTCCGGACGCGGAGAAATCGCGCAACCTGACACTGGTCACCGATGCACTGGTGCGCAGCGTGCTGGTCGATGAGAACGGCATGGCCCGCGGCGTGGCTTACGTCGATCGCGAGACGCGGCGCGAGGTCGAGGTCTACGCCAGAGTGGTGGTGCTCGCGGCCTCCTGCGTCGAGACCGCGCACATCATGCTGAATTCGAAGTCCAGCCACTGGCCCACCGGCATCGCCAACTCGAGTGGCCAGCTGGGCCTCAATCTGTGCGACCAGCTTTACGGCTGCCCCGGCTACGGCTACCTGCCGCAGCTGGTCGGTCAGCCGCCGGCGCCGGACAATATTGCCAACTCGACCGTGGCCTGGATGCCGCGCTGGCAGAATCTCGAGAATCCGCGCGCGGAGAAGTTCATTCGCGGCTATTCGATCTACATGGGCGGCGGATGCGACGAGTTTCCCTGGCATTACGGTCATATCGAAGGCTTTGGCGCCGCCTTCAAGCGCGAGATCAGGCGCTATTATCCGGCGCCCATCGGTGCGCTCATCCAGGCGCCCGCGCTCGCCAGTCCCGACAATTACGTCGACATCGACCCTGACAAGCAGGACATCTTCGGCATCCCGCAGCTGCGCTTTCACTATCAATGGGGCACGAACGAGCTGCTGATGTGGGAGCACTCAAAACAGGTCATGGTCGAGCTGTTCAGGGCCGCCGGCGGTGAGATGTGGGGCGCGGATGGTGGGCCGAACCGCCCTGGCACGAGCCTGCATGAATGCGGCGTGTGCCGCATGGGGAGCGATCCGAAGACCTCGGTGACCAATAAATGGGCGCAGGCGCACGACGTGCCGAATCTCTATATCTGTGATGCGAGCATCTTCCCCACTTCCACGGACAAGACCACGACCATGCCCATCATCGCCTTCGCGATGCGCACCTGCGACTACATACTGGGAAATTTCAAGCGCGGCGTGCACAAGCGCGCCTGACCCGTCGCAGGCCCATTCCGCGGCGGGCCGACTCCGCGGCGCCGGCCGCCACCGGCACGCCCGCTATGGGCTTCGTTCTACTACAATTATCGGGCCAGCCCCTCGGGCACGGAGTACGAAACGATGCGTTACATGACCTGGCGCGCTGCGGCGGGCGGGATTGCGATCCTTGGATTTCTCGCGCCGGCCGTGCACGCGGACGCCATCGACGATTATCTGCGCGCGGAAATGGCGGCGCGCAGGATTCCCGGACTCGCCCTTGCCGTGGTGCGTGGCGATCGCATTGAAAAGCTGGCGACCTTTGGATTCTCGGATATGGAGAATGGCGCGCCCGTCACGGACTCATCCATATTCTCGATTGCCTCACTGGACAAGGAGTTGACCGCGGCGGGTGTGTTGAAGGCGGAAGAGCGGGGCAAGCTCAGGCTTGACGAGCCGGTGAGCAAATATCTTCCACCCTCCCTGCCGTTTGCGGGGATCACGATTCGCCAGCTGTTGAGCCATACGTCCGGACTCTCGGATTCCCTGGCTCCAATCGACGCGGAGCGCAGCTTCATTTCCTATACGACGGACCAGCTGCTCGAAGCGATCCATCCCCCGATTGAACCGCCGGGATCAGGCTTCCTTTACTCGGACGACGGGATGTTTCTGTCGCAGTATGCGACGGAGCGGGCGGTGGCTGAGCCCTGGTGGAAGTTCATGCGGCGTGAACTGTTCGAACCGGCGGGCATGAAGTCCGTCGTCTCCATGAATCCGCAGGCACTCATCCCGGGTCGCGTCTCCCCCTACAACCTCAATCCCGACGGGCAGTTGATTCGCGATACCCGGCTCGATTTCGATTTTGGACCGCTCTACACCGATCTGGGCATGACCATCGCTGACTTCGCACGCTGGACCATGGCGCTGGACGGGAAGGGGCCCTTGACCCCGCAGATCGTCGCGGCCTTGACGACACCCTCGCGGCTCGCGGACGGCACGCCATTTGCGGAAGTTTTTTCGTGGACGCGGTACGGACTCGGAATCGGTATCGAGGACATCCTGGGTGAACGCGTCATCACGCACTCGGGCCACAGCGGAGTCGGCTTCGTCAAGTTCCCCGCGCGCGGCCTGGCCGTGGTCGTGTTCACCAACCTGGCGAATTCGGCCGGTTCGGACGCAGTCGGGCTTGCTCTGGGCGTGGCCGGCATGCTCGAGGAGCGCGTGGCGCTGCGCGGTATGTCGGTGGCGCGTGCGCCCGATGAGAAACTTGCCGCCGGATTGCGCAGCGATTTCGAATCGTGGGCCGTGGGCAGCCCGGATCTGCTGCACTACGCCCGCGGCCTGCGCAGCACCGTCTGGGCGAACACGGCGGACTTCGCCGGGCGACTTCATAACCTCGGCGCGCTGAAGTCCTTCGAGTTTCTGCGCGAGCAGCGCCTGGACGGGGAGCGCGCGTACTGGTTTCGGGCCAGATACGCAGACGCCAGCTTCTACCTGCGCTATTCAATCGACCGCGAGGGGCTCATCAGCCGACTCGGCTGGTGGCATCTCTAGGTGTCAACGGGCGGACCAAGGCGAGCAGCGGACGCCGCAGCTCTCGTTACGGCCGCGCCGCGGCCCTGAGAATGCAGGTACCATTGAACCCGCGCCCCGTGGCGCTCCAAGTCGTGCGGGAGAATCCGACGCCGTGTGTGGGTTTCAGGGCATGTATCTTAATTATAATCAATAAGATACAATGCACAGTTCAAGTTAAGTATTCATATCGACTGGTGCTGGACGATACTGGCGCTTAGAGGATCGATGGATTTGCAGATCTTCAACGGTGCGGCGCCGCTAGTCGAGTTCGCCTTTTGGCTGGGCGTGGCGGTTGCCGCTATGGCCTTGGTCATGCTGGCTGCGACGCTGATCATGCGGCGGATCGCGTTGCGCAGCGAGCGGATCTATGCCGCGGCGGTGGTGCGCTGGAAGCCTGTCATCGTCGCTGAGTCTGAGGGCGCGGCCACGGATCTGCCCGGGCTGGGCGCGCGCGATCGGACTGGATTCATCCGCGTGTGGAACGACGTGCACGAATCACTGCGCGGCGGCACCACGGAGACGCTGGCGAGAATCGCCCGCGAAGTCGGACTGGAGCAGCACCTGTACCGCCACTTGCTGTCGGCCAGCTTTCACGATCGCGTGATGGCGATCGTCGCTCTCGGGCACGTCGGGAGCGTGGTGAGCTTTGGCCGTGTGGCCGAATACCTGGATGACAAGAGCCCGATCATGTCGCTGTGCGCGGCCCGGGCCCTGATGCAGATCGACGCGGCGCGCGCCGCGCCGCAGCTCGTGGAGCGAATTGTGGCGCGTAGTGACTGGTCGCAGGGCAGCATCGCCGCGATACTCCAGGAAAGGGACGTGGCCACGGTGTCCGGGCTGCTGACGAAGGCGACGCGCGAGGCTGAAGGCGAAACCGCCTCCCGCCTGATCCGGCTCCTGGCCGGTTTGAGCCCCGAGTCTGCGGCACCCATCATTCGCGCATGGCTGCAATCGTCTCCCGACGAGCAACTGGTCTCTGCCTGCCTGCAGGTCATGTCGGTCCAGGCGGACCTGGACTGCGTCCGTCCACTGCTGTTGCGCCCACGCTGGCACATCAGGATGCAGGCGGCCGCGACGCTCGGACGGCTGGGAATGCCGGGCGATGAGCAGCGGCTCATCGGCATGCTCTCGGACAGTCAGTGGTGGGTACGCTATCGCGCCGCCGGCGGGCTGCTGCAGCTGAGTTTTGTCGGAGCCGTGCGCCTGCTCCAGATTCAGCGCACCCAGTCCGATGCCTATGCGCGCGACATCATCACCCATGTGCTGGCCGAGCTGGCCCTCGGAGGAGCGTCGTGACAGCGTTCTGGGCACGGCTCTTTCTCGATGTGGGGTGGGTGTTCTTCGCCTATTTCCTCTGCATCAACGCCGCCTACCTGGCCCTGCACTACGTTTCCGTATTCAGCATCATCCGCTACATGCGCGACCATCGCGCCGAGTACCTGCCGCGCAACCTGCCCGCCTATCAGCCGCCGATCAGCATCCTGATCCCGGCCTTCAACGAAGAAGGCTCGATCAATTCCACGATTCACTCGCTGCTGCAGCTCGATTATCCGGAGTTCGAGGTGGTGATCGTAAACGACGGTTCCACGGATGCGACTCTGAGTTCGGTCATCGGGGAATTTGCAATGGTCGAGTTCCCCGAAGCCTACCGGCAGCGGATTCAAACCGAAAGGATCCGCAATATCTACGCCTCGACTCGCAATCCCAACGTCCGGCTGGTGGACAAGGACAATGGCGGCAAGGCCGATGCACTCAATGCCGGCATCAATTGCGTGCGCTACCCCCTGTTCTGCTCGATAGACGCGGACTGCATCCTGCACCGCACGAGCCTGGGCCGGGTGGTGCGGCCGTTCCTGGAGGATTCCAACACCGTGGCGACCGGTGGCGTAGTCAGGGTGCTCAATGGCTGCACCGTCAAGAACGGCTTCCTGGAGAAAGTCGAGCTGCCGCGCAAGTTCCTGCCCCTGTTCCAGAATGTCGAGTACCTGCGCGCGTTTCTGTTCGGCCGCATGGGCTGGTCGCCGTCCAATTCCCTGCTGGTCATCTCCGGCGCCTTCGGCGTGTTCCGCAAGGAGCGGGTCGTAGCCCTGGGCGGTTACCGCACCGACACGGTGGGCGAAGACATGGACCTGGTGGTGCGTCTGCATCGCCAGTCGCGCGAGGAACGACGCCCGTATCACGTCACCTTTGTGCCCGACCCGATCTGCTGGACCGAAGTGCCGGGCGACCTGAAGTCGCTGAAGGGCCAGCGAATGCGCTGGCAGCGCGGCCTGGCGGAAAGCCTGGTACCCAACGTGGGTTTGTTATTCAGTCGCCGCGGCGGTACGGTGGGTTGGCTGGCCTTTCCGTTCATGCTGCTGTTCGAGTTCCTTGGACCTGTAATCGAGATCCTGGGTTATATCGCCATGATCATCCTCTGGTCGCTCCACCTGATCCCGCTGCAGTTCTTTCTGGTGTTCCTGTTCCTGGCTGTGGGCATGGGGATCATGCTGTCGACCAACGCGATCTTCCTCGAAGAATTGTCGTTCCAGATGTATCCGCGCGTCGGACAGCAACTCAGGCTGTTTGCGGCAGCGGTGCTGGAAAACCTCGGCTACCGCCAGCTCATCGCCTTCTGGCGCGTGATCGGATTGCTCAAGTGGCTGTTCAGCGGCAAGGCACGCAGCCACTGGGGCCAGATTGCCCGCGACGGCGCCTGGCAGCACCCGCCCGTTCAGCGCGAGGGTGCCACGCGCGAGGGCACCACGCGCAAGGGTGCAACGCGCCCGGTAGGCGCGCGCGAGGGCAGCAACCCATGAACCGGCTGATCCTCGCCCTGGTGCACACCGGACTGCTGGCGGGGGCGGTGGCCGTTCACGCGCAGGACAGCCCGCCGAGTTTCGACCAGCAATTCCAG
>WNFM01025475.1_pt5 | contig 45955 bp, 44 predicted proteins | sample 5400271 | NCBI WGS metagenome assembly WNFM01 (sample SAMN13153352, study PRJNA577476) | soil metagenome | isolation source: 60 cm saprolite on Douglas fir-dominated hillslope | place: USA:California | collected 2013-09-17
GGCCCTTACGGCGGCTCCTCGATCAATTACGGGCAGCAGCTGTTCGAGTACCTGGTGATCTTCCAGATGGTCCTGCTCGCCTTCATCACGCCGGCGCTCACCGCCGGCGCGATCAGCGGCGAGCGGGAACGCCAGACGATCGACCTGCTCTTCGCGACACTGATCCCGCCCTTCTCGATCATCTGGGGCAAGCTCCTCGCTTCGATCTCCTTCGTCCTCCTCCTGCTCCTGCTCTCGGTGCCCATCTTCAGCCTCGTCTTCCTCTTCGGTGGGATCGAGCTGGACCAGGTGCTCTACGCCTTCCTGGTGATGGCGGTGACCGCCCTGACGCTGGGGACCCTCGGCATCGCCTTCTCGACCTGGCTCCGACGGACGCTGCCGGCCACCGTCGCCGCCTACGGGGCCGCCTTCCTGCTGCTGGCGGGCACCCTCATCTACGGCCTCCTCTTTCCGACCGTCGGCGACCCGAAGTCGGCCACCCAACCGGCTCCCTCCGCGGTCACCTACCTGGGCCCGATCATCCCCCTCCTGACCATCGCCACCAATGCGCCGGTCAATTCGGGAGGCATCCCCTACGGCGTCCGCTACCCGACGCAGACTTTTGGCAGCGGGTTCTCCTGCTCCAGCATCGGCAACGGTCCTCAGACCTGCGTCGGCAGCTCGGGCGTGCCGATCGCCGTGGTCGGAGGCCAGCCGTTCTTCGGCGGTCCTCTTCAGAGGACGGGGACGGTTCTTCCGACCGGACCGTTCAAGGGCTGGCAGTACTGGCAGGCCAGCGTCGCCATGCAGCTCGCCATCTGCCTCATCGCGCTGACAGCGAGCGCCCTCCTCCTGCCTCCGGTTCGGCGCCGAAGATGGCTGGGCAAGGAGAGGCCGGCGACCGACTGACGCGAAGTCTTCAGTCCGGCCTGGGTCGGGAATATCCCGACCCCGCCAGGCCGTTTTTCAGGGCGTGACCACCGACACCCGTGAAGTCGTCGCGGGCCTGGGCCGGATGGGCGTCTTCGACATCACCACCACCGGGCGAAAGACCGGCCGGCTCCGCCGCCTCGAGATCGTCTACCACGTGATCGACGGCCGCCTCTACGTGAGCGGCATCCCGATGCCGAGACGGCGCGGATGGTTGGCCAACCTCGACGCCAATCCCGCGCTGACCCTCCACCTGAGGAAGCCGATCCAGGCCGACATGCCAGCCACGGCGCGGATCATCGACGGCGAGGCCGAGCGGCGGAGCCTGCTGCCCCAGATCGCCGCCAACTGGGGACGCGCCGACCTCGAGCTGATGGTCCGCCAGAGTCCTCTGATCGAGGTGACGATCCAGGCGCCCGCCTAAGGCGCCGGTTCGGGAAGGCTGTCGGTCTCCTCGCCGGTGGTGTCCTCGGCGGCAGGCGCCTCGCCGCCGTCGCCGAGGGTCGGATCCTCGTCGATCGCGGAGTAGCGGTCGCGGACCTCGGCGCCGCCTTCGTTGGAGTCGCCCAGGCCCTCCTCGGAATCGGTCGCGACCAGCTCGCCCCCCTGCCTGTCCTCTCCGAGCAGCTGGGCGTAGGCCGTCTCCGCCTCGTCCCACTTCCGGTATTCCCAGAACTCCGTCCCCGGCGGCACCTCGACGCCCTCGGTCTCGTCCAGGCCGTGCAGGAAGACGTAACCGCGCCCGTTGGCGGGGTCCTGGATCAGGGACAGGAAGCGTTCGCCGGTCAGCTCCGCTCGCTGCGTCGCCTGGCCGTCACTCTCCAGCTCGAAGAGACGGCTGATGACCTGCTCCTCGCTCCGCTCTTCCATCTGACACCCATTCTGGATCAACCAGCCGAGGCTTCGCCGCCCACGCCCGGGGTGCCGCCCGGGGGGCTAACCGGCGGCGGCGATCAGGCTCTTCACGGTGTCGAGCCAGCGTGCGTCCTGCGCGTCCGCTCGCCACAGCCAGTACTCGCATCCCCAGAGAAGGATCGTTGTGAAGCCGGCCGCGCTGAGCTGCGCGTAGATCTCCTCGATCTCCGGCGGATCGAAGGTCTTCGGGTCGCCGTAGGTGGCCCGCGTCGGCTCCCAGGGCTCGGCCTGGCATTCGATGATCCACGCCTCTTTACCTGCCTCGGTGGCCTGGAGCAGCCAGCGCCCCGCCGAGCTGGCCAGGTCGGCCGAGGCGGTCCTCACCATCTCCACGCCGAACAGCTGGAGGCCGATGTGCTTGTAGACGTCGAGCCCCAGCACGTCGGCGTTTCCGATCACCGCCAGTGCCTCCGCCTCGGGGACCGTGCCGGTCAGGTCGAGGAGATTCCTGTGCGGGCGCGAGAACCAGTCGTTGAGAAGGTCGAAGTGCGCAAAGGTGTTGACGACCAGCTGCCGGTCGTCAAGCTCGCGCACGGCCGCGATCTCGCGGGCGACCAGGCCGGGATCGATCCACCAGTGGTTGGGACCGGACCGGTTGAAGGGCTCGTTCTCGACCTGCCAGGCGACCAGGTTGGGGCGATCCCGGTACCTGGTAACCGTCTCTCGGACGAATTCGACCACCGCGTCCTGGAGGGCTGCGTCCTCGCCGAGACAGGCTCCGTCCGCCGCCTGCGGGGCGAGAGTGCTCGGGATATAGAACTCGGGCCACTGGATCCCCTTCATGCCCACGGTGAGGAGGATCGGCTGCTCACTCTGAGCGGACGTTTCGAGGAGCCAGTCGAGGTCCTCGTAGCCTTTGCTGCTGATGTCGTCCCAATAGGCCGAGACCCGGATCAAGCCGAAGCCGAGCTGGAGCACGTCCTCGAACGTCCTCCGCGGGTCCCTGCCCAGGAACGATGCCCTACTCAGGCTGAAGCTGGTCCCGATCCGCACCGGACTAGGGTCCCACGATCGCGGGCCGGCGACGGCCGGCCCGCGCTGGTCGGGATGGTTCGGCTAGGCGCCCTGCATCTTGAGGAGGCCGAAGGCGGCTCCCTGCGGATCGGAGAGGATTGCGAAGCGCCCGCCTGAGAAGTCCTGCGGCGCCAGCATCTCTTTGGCGCCGCCGTCGATCGCCTTCCGGTAGGAGGCGTCGACATCGGGGACGGTGAAATACGCCAGCCAGTAGCTCGGCACCTCGGCCGGCACCATCGGGTTCATGTCCATCCCGCCGGCGATGCTCTGCCCGCCGAGCTGGAACTCGGTGTACACCATGGCTCCGTCCTCGGACATCGGGCTCTGCTTGGTGGTCCAGCCGAACACCTCCTGGTAGAAGGGGATCGCCGTGTCGATGCCGCGCGAGTTGAGCTCCGCCCAACCATAGGTGTTGGCGACGCCCATCAGCTCGGAGCCCGCCATGCTCCTCGGCTGCCAGGCAGAGATGAAGGCGCCGCTCGGATCCTGGAACACTGCCATCCGGCCTTGGTCCGCGACGTCGAACGGCGCCACGACCACGGTGCCGCCTGCAGCTTCCACCTTCCTGGCCGTCGCCTCCGCGTCCTGGCTGCCGATGTAGACCGACCAGGCGGAAGGCTGGTCGGGCGCCTGCGCCGGGCCGATCCCGGCCACGTTCCTGTCGCCGATCTTGGCGATCGCATAGCCGCCGTACTGCGGGTCGGGTGACGCTTCGACGGTCCAGCCGAAGAGCTTCGCGTAGAACGCCCGCGACCCCGCCGCATCGGTGCTCGAAAGGTCGACCCAGATCGGCTTGCTCGTCACCGCTGTCCTGGTGTCAGCCATCACAACCTCCTGAAACCTGCGGGTTGCCGATTGACCCAGACTAGCCCGTTCGCGGCCGAGGCTGCGGGCCAACCCGGACAGGCCGATTCTGCCGCCGCCTGGGTAAGCGGCGGGTTAAGCGCCGAGGGGAATTGGGTTTGCCTCTGGCCGCCCGGAGCGGGCGCCGCAGGCGAAGATCGTCACCCGGAGAGCAAGCTCAGGAGGACGACAGCCTGCTGCCGTCCTCCCCTGCTCTCGTCTCGGCTCAGATCCCGGGGCCGTTCGTCAGGGTGACGGTCGCGGTCTGCGCAGAGCCGGACGGGGTCACCCAGGTCAGCTTGACCTGGTCGCCCGGCTGGTGGGAATGGAGGGCGTTCCCGAGGTCGGCAGCCGAAGCGATCGAGCTGCCGGCGACGGCGGTGATCAACGAGTACCGGCCGAGGCCCGCCGACTGCGCGGGCGACCCGCTGATCACTCCCACCACGAGCGCCCCGCTGGTTTGCTGGAGGCCGAGCCGGGACGCGGTCTGGGCCGTCAGGTCGGTGACCTTCACGCCCAGGTAGCCGACCTGCCCGAGGATCACCTGGGGGCTGGCCTGCCCGGCGCGGACCTGGTTGACGATGGCGAGCGCCGCGTTGCTGGGAATCGCGAAGCCGACCGTGGTGGAGGTGCTCTGCCGGCTGCTCTGCCCGGCGGTGGTCATACCGATCACCTGCCCGGCCGAGTTGACGAGGGGGCCACCCGAATCACCCGGCGCGATCGTCGCGTTGCTCTGGATCAGCCCCGTCAAGCGCTCCGAGGAGGTGCCGCTGCTGGCGGTGATCGACAGGTTGAGGGCCACGATCATCCCCTGGCTGACGCTGGGAGTGCCGCCAACGCCGCCGGCGTTGCCGATCGCCACCACCGGTTCGCCGGTCGTGAGAGTCGACGAGTCGGCCAGCGTTGCCGTCGGTAGGCCCGAGACGCCCTCGACCTGGACCAGGGCCACGTCGGCGGTCGGGTCGACGCCGAGGACCTGGGCGGCGTAGCTACCGGGATGGCCCGCGATCGTCACCGTGATGCTGGTCGCGCCTTCGACGACGTGGTTGTTGGTGAGGACCTCGCCTGAGGAGGTGAGGATGATCCCGGTACCAGCGGCCTGGCCCGAAGCCCCGGCCGACTGGAAGACGGTGTTGATGTCGACGACGGTGGGGTCGACGGCGGCGGCGATCGCCTGGACGTCGACGCCGGCTCCGGTCGCGGCGGAGGGAGCCTGCGGCACCGAGACCAGGGGCGCGTTTGCGCTCAGCACCGACGATCCGCTGGCGGTGGCGCCACCCAGGCCCAACCCGACTGCGCCCGCCATGGCGATCACGGCCGCGGCGACGGCCAATGCGCCCGCCCGCCAGGCCAGGCCTGGCGGCTGCTTGACGGGTGGTGCGGGAGGGGCCGGCGGGGCCCCGTACCGCTCGGCGAGATATTGGCTGGGTGGCCGCTCCGCGGCGCGCGAGCTTGGGTTACGAGCTATTTCTGACACAGGAACTTCACCTTTCCGAAGAGAGATGTCCTTTCCCATCGGGAGTCCGGACGCTGACTGCGATGGCTCCACGATGAGGGGCGGACCTTAGGCCAGGGTGAACCGAGCCTGACGCCTCCATGAAGGCCCGGCCGGCTGACGACATCCGGTGCCATCCGCCGGCGAACCAACCGCTCTTGGGCCGATCAGGGGTCCGTCCGCCGGCGAGTTGCTCGGTTGCTGGGCTAGCTCATTTATCCGAGCCGGTCAGCCTGGCTCCGTAGACCTGCCAGAGATTGCCCAGGAAGAAGATGCCGAAATGGGAGAGCGCGGAGACCTTCTCCAGCTCCGTCGGCGCATCCACCCGGAAGGTCGACAGCTGGTGGAGGAAGTCGACCAGGTCGAGCTTGAGGACCCCGGTCGCGATCACCGCCGCCTCTGCCTCCCCTTCCTGCTGGACGTGGCCCTCGAAGATTCGCGTGAAAAGGGTCGTGGTGTCGTGCCAGACCTCGTAGGCGGGGTCGTCGTGGATGTCCTTGAACCCGCTGAGCGTCATCGGCTTCCCCGATCCGTTGCTGAAGAAGAGGCGGTACAGCATGTGTTTGAGCGTCGGTGTCCCGATGTCCACGAAGAGGTTGAACCAACCCTGCTCGACCGGCAGCTGGCCGCCGAACTCGGTCGATCGGACCCAGCCGGCCGCGGCCGAGGTCGTGCCCGGGGTGGCGACGAAGTCGAAGACGTCGGCGACCGTGATGTCGAGGTGGAACATCAGATCGCCGTCGGACTGCTGTCCCGGCTAACGAATCCCTTCATCTCTTCGGTGAAGGTCAGCTTTGCAGGCGCGTGGGTTCCACTCTCAGGTGTGCCAGGGTCGTTGCTTGGATCAGGCATTTGCGACTCCCTCCAGGTGTTGCAGGATGGTCGGAAAGACGTCCCTCACGGCGGCCTCTCCGAGCAGCAGGTCGATGCCTCCGTAGCCGGGTATGACCTCGAGGCGGCTGCCGGTAACCGGCTCCCCGCCCGTCAGCCAGCCCAGCGTCTTCTCGCCGCCCGACGGAAGCAGGAAGCGGTCCTCAGCTCCTTCGACCAGGGTGACCGGGAGCGGGACCCGCCCGGCACCGCCCACGTACACGTCGGCGCCTCGCGCGTCCACGATCCGTCCCGCCCGGAGGATCGCGCCGACCTGGCGGGACGCCGCCCGAGGCAGCCCGCCGACGAGCTCGCCGACCACCCCGGCACTGTGCTGGGCGGCGTTGGTGGAGCCGAAGGGCGAGCCGAACAGTAGTTTCGCCAAGCCGGCCGCGGCCCCGGTCCCGTAGACCTCGAGGGGAAGCACGCCGAGAGCGGCGGCAAGCCTCAGCTGGACGCTCGCGTCGATGAAGCAGCCAGCTCTCAGCGCGACCAGGGAGCCGGCCTGGGGCGCCTTCCCGCCCAGCAGCGCCATGAAGGCCGCCGCGGCGCCCATCCCATAGCCCACCAACTGCACCCGCCCTGGGCCGGCCGTGGTCGATATGAAGTCGAGCGCCGCCGGCAGGTCCAGCATGGCGACCTGGTCGAGGTCGTAGTCGGCGGGCGGCAGGGGAGCCTCCAGGCTGCCCCGGTGGTCGAGCACCCAGGTGTCGAAGCCGCTGCCGGCGAGGAATTCGACCAGGGTCCGGCCGACCGAGTCGAGGGAGAACAGCCGGCTCGATTCCCCGGCGCCGGCGAAGAGCAGAACAGCACCCCGGCTGTCCGGACCGTGCCGGCGCTGGAGCCTGAGCAGGGTGCCGTCCGGCGCTGCGAAGAAGGCCACGGCGGCGGCCGGGGCCCGGAGCGATCGCCGCTTGCGGACGCGACCGGGGGCGAGGGCGCCGGCTGCGGAGCGGGTGACGCCGCCGTGTACGTCGTAGAGCGGCCCGGCCAGCAGGCGGCCGAGGGTCAGCGTCCGCCGGATCCGGTCCTCGACCGAGGGCGAGTTGTAGATCCGGATCGACTGCAGGTCGCGGCGCTGCTCATCGGGCTTTACGTTGAGAGCGCCGCCAGCGACCGGCTTGGCGCTCCCGTCGGAGATCGACACCCGAAGCGTCGCCGCTGCCGCGACCGAATCCGGTGAGGGGCCGCCCGGCACATCGCGGGAGCATTCGGCGAGCAGGCGACCGGTCCCCGACTCGAGCGGCAGCTGGTAGCGGATCGCCGTACCGTCGACGCTCAGCCGGCCGTCGCGGATCGCATAGCTGGTCGTCTCGCCGGCCGCGAAACGTGCCGCCGAGCCGAAGATCTGCGCGCCGTAGCCGGGGTCGGAGAGGAGCGCGTTCAGGTCGCGGGCGTTGACGACGAGGCGCAGCGAGAGCTCGCCGCCGGCGCCGTCGAGCGTGCCGTACCACTGCTCCCTGAAGTCGGCCCCGACCTTGGCCGGGGCCGGCGTCGGCGCCGCAACGGTCGGTGTGGTCGGGGCGGCCGGGGCCCGGGCGGCGTCGCCCGCGGCTGGACCGAAGTCGATCGTCCAGCCTCTGTCCTCGGCCAGAAGCGCCATCGCCCGCTCCGCGAGCGCGGAGATGGTGAGGAGTGGGTTGACTCCGACCGGCGCCGGGAGGACCGCACCGTCGCATACGTAGAGGCCGTCGTGCACGGCCGTGCCGGTGCTGCCCGCGAAAACCCGACCCCGATGGTCGACGACGCCCGCGGCCGCGTCGGCCGCCATCCGGCAGCCACCCAGGGGATGGACGGTGGTGAGGTTCTTGCCGAGGTAGTCGAGCCGCCAGAGCGGGTTCTCGACAAACGCGCCGCCCAGCGGCTGGGTCGCCCGCCGGAGGTTCTCCTGGACGGCCTGGAAGATCGGCTCGGCGGCCGCGCCCGGCCAGCTGATGGCGAGCCGGGAGTCGCCGTCCCGCGGCGCCAGGCTCAACCGTCCATCCCCGGTGTCGTGGGTCATCACGAGGTAGACCTGGCTGCGCTTGGCCGCCCCGCTGTGCGGTCCGAGGACGAAGCTCTCCGCCTCCCGGAGCAGGCCCGCCACCCGGTCGCCGGCGCTGGTGGTGAGGTCCTGGCCCGCCAGCGCGGCCGCTCCTGCCAGGACTTCCGGCATCACGCTCCCGATCGCGCCCGGGATGGAGCCCTCCTCGATGACCATCCCATCCCTCAGGTTGGGCTGGTTGCGGAGATCGATGATCCCCGTGATGCAGGGGCCGACCGAGGGAAGCAGGCCCGCCGGGACGTGTCCCCAGCCGATCCCGTCGATCTCCGGCGTCACGTTGTAGCCGAAGCCGAGGACATCGCCATTGCCGGTGAAGCCGGCGCCGAGGGCGGGTGAGAGGGGGAGGTCGGGCCCCTGCGAGCGGAGCAGGATCTCGGTCGAGCCGAGAGCTCCGCCGGCGAGGATCACCAACTCGGCGGACAGCGTGCGCAGGTTCTCCCCCTGCGCCTCCTCGCCCGAGTCGAGCCGCTGGTAGTGGACGAGCCAGCCATCGCCGGCGCGGGAGACATGGTCCACCGCGCACTTGGTGAAGATCACGGCGCCGTGCCGCACGGCGTCGGGCAGGTAGTTCATCAGCGTCGTGTTCTTGGCGCTGTAGTTGCAGCCCGTCACGCAGTCGCCGCAGCGGGTGCAGGCTGACTGCGCCACGCCGCCGCCGCTGACCCTGTCGGCGAAGGTGACGTTGATCTGGGGCCGGTAGAAGTTCGCCGCCATCGACCCCCCCGAGGTTCCCAGCGCGAGCAGCTTGTGGAGGTCGGCGGGGTCGCCCGGGTAGGGGTTGGAGCCGAGCATCTCGGTGGCCCGCTGGTAGGCGGCTTCGAGCAGCCCACCGGCACGGGAGGCGTCGGCCGTGACCTCCGCCGGCCAGGCCGGTTCCTCGAAGACGCGCGGCTCGGCGCGGATGGCGACGTTCGCGTTGACGAGGGAGGTTCCGCCCAGGCCGCAGCCTTTGAAGACGTTGATGTCGGGGTTCACGCGCAGGTCGTAGAGGCCGGTCCGGGACCCGAGGTGGTACTCGGGCAGGTCGACCTGGAGCTCGGCGCCGGCCTCCAGCAGCGTGTTGGGGTACTCGCCCGGTTGGAACTCCTTGCCCTGCTCGAGCACGCACACCTGGCGGCCGGCGCGGGCGAGCCGGGAAGCGGCGATCGCGCCCCCGTAACCGGACCCGACGACCACCACCTCGTAGTGGTCCCCGATCGAATCGAACGACGACGAAAGTCGCGCCAACCTTCAGCCCCCGGTGAAAGTCCCCTCTGGCAGCCAGGCCAACCTACTGGGACCTCTCGCGCACGTCAAGCCGGGCGATTGACATTTACCCACCGCGACCTAGACTGACCGGGTTCCGGATCGGTGCCGGGCGGAGGTTCGGCCAGAGCACGGTCGGGGGGACTTGAGTGGCGGTCAGATCTGAGCGGCTGGAGCGGATCGTTCCATTCAAGGCCGGCGACGGCATGGACCTGAACTTGATCCAGGTGAGCGGTCCCCGGCCGCCCGACCGCGGGCCGGTCCTGCTGGTGCACGGCGCGGGAGTTCGCGCCAACCTCTTCCGAGCCCCGGTCGACACCTCGCTGGTCGACTTCCTGGTCGACCAGGGCTATGACGTCTGGCTCGAGAACTGGCGGGCGAGCATCGACCTAAAGCCCAATGAGTGGACCCTCGACCAGGCTGCGGTGTACGACCATCCCCAGGCGGTGAAGACGGTCATGGCGGAGACCGGGGCGGGCGAGGTCAAGGCGGTGATCCACTGCCAGGGATCGACCAGCTTCATGATGTCCGCGGTCGCGGGCCTCCTGCCCGACGTGAAGACGATCGTCGCCAACGCGGTCTCCCTCCACATCGTCGTCCCTCCCTGGTCGCACTTCAAGGTCCGCTACTTCCTGCCGATGATGCGGCTCCTGATCCCCTACGTGAACCCGCAGTGGGGCCTCAAGGCGCCCGACGCCGTGTCGCTCGCCATCGTGCTCGGCGTGAACCTGGTCCACCACGAATGCGACAACCCTGTCTGCAAGATGGTGAGCTTCACCTATGGCGCCGGGTTCCCCGCCCTCTGGCGGCACGAGAACCTCAACGATGCCACCCATGAGTGGATCAAGGGCGAGTTCGCCAACGTGCCGATCAGCTTCTTCAACCAGATGGCGCAATGCGTCAGGCACGGGCACCTGGTTTCCGTCGACGGCCTGGCACCGCTGCCCCGCGACTTCATCGCCAAGCCGCCGGAGACGGACGCCCGCTTCTCCTTCTTCGCCGGCAAGCTGAACCAGTGCTTCCTGCCGATCAGCCAGCGCAGGACCTTCGACTGGTTCGATTCCCAGCATCCGAACTACCACACCTTCCATGAGCTGCCCACCTACAGCCATCTCGACGTCTTCATCGGCAAGGGCGCCGCGCGCGACGTGTTTCCGCTGATCCTGGAAGAGCTCGAAGCGAAGTCGGTTGGCTGAGCGAGATCGGCCGGACCGAGCCCGCTAGGAAGCACGGAGGCGTGCGCGAGGCCTATGACTTCGTCGTCGTCGGCTCCGGCTTCGGCGGGGCGGTCGTCGCCTGCCGCCTGGCCCAGGCCGGTCGCTCGGTCGCGGTGCTCGAGCGCGGCAAGCGCTGGGCCGGTGGCGACTTCCCGCGCTCGATCGGCGAGGTCGGCGCGGACGCCTTCTGGGAGGAGGGCCGCTCCCACGGCTTCCTCGAGTACGCCGCGTTTCGCAACGTGGACGTGATCCAGGGTGCCGGCGTCGGCGGCGGCTCCCTCCACTACTTCAACGTCAACCTGCCTGCCGACGGACGGATCTTCGCCGACCCGCGCTGGCCGGCCGCGATCACCCGCGACGTCCTCGATCCCTATTACGAGGTGGCACGGGAGATGCTCGGCTCCTCGCCGCTTTCGCCTCCACCCGGTCGCAGCGCCCTGCCGCCACGGACCACCGCCTTCGTTGCGGCGGCTCGCGCGGCCGGCCTGGCGACCGAGCTGGTGCCCATTGCGGTCCACGCGGCGGCGTCCCGACCCCACCCGGCGGCGGGGGTGGTCCAGAACCCCTGCAACTACAGCGGGAACTGCCTCTTCGGCTGTGACATCGGGGCCAAGAACACGCTCGACCTCAACTACCTCGCCCTCGCCGAGCATCGCTATGGGGCGGAGATCCTCCCCCTTCACGTCGTCGACCAGATCGCGCCCAGCGCCGGGGGCGGCTACCAGGTCCACTTCCGCAGCCTCGACCCGGACCCCGCCCTGCCCGGCACTCCGGGAATGCTGCGTGCGGCCGGCGTCGTCGTGGCGGCCGGGGCCATAGGCTCGACCGCGCTCCTCCTCGGCTGCCGTGACCGCGACCGCACCCTGCCCGGCCTGAGCCCGGCGCTGGGCACCCACTTCTCGCTCAACGGCGAGTTTCTCTTCGCCCGCGCGTTCGACATCACGACCCGGGCCGACCCCGGCATCGGGCCGCCGATCACCGCCCGGGCGACCGTCTCCTCGCCGGATGCGCTGGTCACCGTCGAGGACCTCGGCCTGCCCGACCAGCTGCTCTGGTACCTGGAAGGGGCTTTGCCGCCGCCCCTCGGCCGGCTGCGCGGGATGGCCCTGCTTGCCGCCGCCTACCTGAAACGGATGCTGGGTCTGGGAAGCCCGACCAGCAGGCTGAGCCTGGAGCTGGGCGCGGTCCTTGCCGGCGCCCGAACCCCGCACTCCATCCCCTACCTGGGAATGGGCACCGATAGCTCGGACGGCGAGCTCTTTCTCCGCGATGGTGGGCTCGAGCTGAACTGGAGCGTGTGGCGAAACCGCGCGCTCTACGGCGCGATCGAGGACGCCATGCGGCGGATCAGCGAGGCAGCCGGCGGCCGTTTCTCGACCAGCTTCCTCTACCGCTGGCCGATGCGCAAGCTGCTGACCGCGCACCCGCTCGGCGGCTGCCCGATGGGTGACGATCCGCGCACCAGCGTCGTCAACGACCGCGGCGAGGTGTGGGGCAATCCCGGCCTCTGGGTCGTCGACGGCTCGATGATCCCGACCGCGCTGGCGGTCAACCCGTCGCTCACCATCGCCGCCCTCGCCGAGCGCGCCGCCTTCTGGATCGTCCACGGCCGGGAGCTGGCGGCGGGTGACGCCGCGACGCCGACCCGGGACCAGGCCACCAGCGAGGTCACATGAGCACCCCCAGCCGGCAGGCGGACCGGCGCGCCTGGGAGAGGTTTCCAGCCTCCCGGGTTCGCTGGCTCGCAACCCGCTACTCGGACGTGGACGGCATCCCCTTCGCGATGCCGGTCGGCGCGCGCAAGAGCCCGGCTCTCTTCGCCGCCTTCACGATCGACGCCGACGCGGCCTCTGCCATCCTCCCCGGCCAGGAGCTGCATCCCTGCCGGATCCTGCGCCGGGGGCTTCTCGTCGTCACCGTGGTCGACTACCTGGACACCCCGATCGGCCGCTACATCGAGACCTGCATCGGGCTCATGGTCACCCGCGGCAGATCCCCGGCCCTGCCGCTCCTGCCGATGGTCCTGCAGCCGCTCTTCGGGACCGGCGTTTACATCTACGACCTTCCCGTCAGCACCGAGATCTCGGTGAAGGGGGGTCTCGGGATCTTCGGGATGCCCAAGCGCCAGGCCAACCTCGACTTCCTGGTCGGGAAGGAAACCGTCAGCACCCAGTACGACCTCGACGGAAAGCTGGTCCTGCGGCTCGACCTGCCCCGGCCCAGCCGTGCCTGGCTGCCGATGCGCATCCGGGGCGCCGGCTACGGGACCTTTCGCGGGCTCCTCACCAAGTCCTACATCGACATGCGCGGCCGGGTCGCGATGTCGCTTTCGGGCGAAGGCGTCCGACTGCTGCTCGGCGACCATCCACGGATGGATCCCATCAAGAAGCTCGACATCAACCCGGCGCCGTTGATGTGGGGCTTCATGCCGGAGGTCGACGGCGTCCTCGACGACCACGTCGAAACCTGGTATCTCACCTCCGACACACCCCCGGGGCCGCCCCCCGTCGGCATGCGCGACGTGGTGAACCTGGGCCTGGGCGAGGCCTGGTTGGATCCCCCGGACCGGGTTCGGAGCGACCGGATGATGAAGGAGCTGACTCCCGAAGAGCGTGTCGGCAGGCGGTCGGCGGCTGGAGTGAAGACGTGAAGAAAAGGGGGTCGAAGATGAAGCGGTCGCTGGTGCTCGGCGGCGGTGGCGCGAAGATCGGATGGGCGTCTGGAGTTCTCCAGGTCCTGCTGGACGAGGCGAAGATCCCCTTCGACCACATCGACGCGACGAGCGGCTCGGTCTTCAACCTCGCGATGCTCCTCTCCGGCCGCTCGGCGACCTACATCGCGACCGAGGCGTGGGGCAACCTGAACCCGCGCGAGTTCCTCTCCTTTCACCCCTTCTGGAGCTACCTGACCTTCTGGCACCTGCCTTCGATGCTGACCCAGGAAGCGGCCCGGACGCACATCATCCCCAAGTGGGGGATCGACCTCGAGAAGATCCGCGCCTGCAAGGAGGTGGGCGGTCACCCGGTCGTCGCCACCTTCAACACGTGCGACTTCAACGCCAAGCGGGTTGTCACCTTCAAGAGCAGCGAGATGAACATCGATCGCCTGCTCGCGGTCGACGCCGTCCCCGGCGTGGTGCCGCCGGTGGCGGCCGACGGGACCCTCTACGTGGACGCCATGCTCCTGAAGGACGCCAACCTGTCGGAAGCGATCAAGCAGGGCGCGGACGAGATCTGGGTCATCTGGACGGTCGAGGAGCGGTCCGAGTGGCGGGGCGGCTTCCTCCACCACTTCGGGCACATCTTCGAGATCTGCGCCGTCGGCAACCTCAAGCGCGAGCTGGACGCCATCGAGCGGGTGAACGCCCTCGTCAAGGAGGGCAAAGCCGCCGCGGGCCAGAAACACGTCACGGTGCACCTCATCAAGCCCGAGCAGCGGCTGCCGGTCGACTACCTGTTCTTCCGGAACCGGCAGGAGATGCTTCCGGTGATCGAGTCGGGCCGGGTCGCGGCCCGAAAGTACCTCGCCGACAACAAGCTCGCGCCGGTGGCAGGGCCTGCCACAGCGTCCCGCTAGCGGCAAGACGACCGGTCGGTCCGCAAACGGGTTAGGGTCGGAGGCGTGGCCAAGCGCGAGCAGGCTCGGGGCGCCCCTTCTTCGGCCCCGGCGATGACGCCGCGCGAGCTGGCCGGGCGGGTACGCGCCGCCTACCGCACGCATGTCGACTACACCCGTGAGGTCGCCATCCGGGTCCTGCTGGCGTTCCTCGCGATGTTCGTGTTCCTGCGGGCGCTGACCTTCCTGATCCGGGCGCAGCTGATCCCGGTCAAGAACGTCGTCACCTCCTCCGGGCTGCACATCCACCATTTCGTGTGGGGCATCCTCCTGCTCCTCCTGATCGGCTTCCTGCTCCTGGTCCTCGATCAAGCACGCTGGCATCCCTGGCTGGCAATCCCCTTCGGCTTTGCCGCGGCGCTCGTCCTCGACGAATTCGCCCTCTGGCTGAACCTGGCCGACGTCTACTGGGCGAAGCAGGGCCGCCAGAGCCTGGATGCGATCGTGATCGTGGCTGCGCTGCTGATCATCTTCTACGTCGCCCACCGCTTCTGGCGCGAGGCCGCCGCGGAGGTCGGCCGTTCCATCCGAGGCGCGCTCAGGCGGACTGCCCGACCGAGCCGGTAGACGCGGCAGCGGGCGGGGACGTGGAACACTGAGATGGCTACGGAACTCGCCGCCCTCGAGAAGGCGGCCGCCAGCGTGATTCGTGGCACGGTGACCTACGCCGTCGGCCTCGTCTTCCAGGTCCACTGAAGGAAGGGGCCCACCGACCCGCCGCAATTGGATCTGGCCATTTGACGCGCCGGATCGCCAAGTGCTTACATCGGGTTCCATTCGGTTTGTCGTTGTCTTCTGAAGGGACACGGAGGATGGCCGATATGACTGGGCCCCGAACACAGCTGCGCCGCCTTGCTTTCTTCGCCGCATCGCTGACCGCCATGACACTCGTCGGAAGCGTCGCCGCGCTTGGCAGCTCGCTGGCGGCGGCCGCCTCGCCGCCCACCATCAGCGTCATCTCGACCCGCGCGGATCTCATCTCCGGCGGCGTCGCGCTGGTGGACATCAGCCTTCCCCAAAACGCGTCGCTGGAGTCGATCCACGTTCGCCTGAACGGCTCTGACATCACCTCCGAGTTCGCGCTGCGGCCGAACGGCCGGTTCGAGGGCCTGGTGAGCGGGCTCCGCCTCGGCGCGAACCAGCTGGAGACGACGGGCCAGGGCGGCAACGCCGCCATCACCCTCACCAATCACCCCATCGGTGGGCCGGTGTTCTCCGGTCCGCAGATCCAGCCCTGGACCTGCCAGGCGACCGCCGATCCCGGCGATCCCCAGTGCAACCAGCCCACCGCCTATGCCTTCTGGTACCGGGACTACAGCAAGGCCGAGTGCAGCGCGGCTTCGGTGACGCTCGGGGTCAGCTCGCCGCCGAACGCCATTGGTTGCTTCCTACCCTGGACCGCCGCCACCCCGGCGGCGAGCGTTCCCAACACGACCACCGACAACGGACAGACCGTCCCCTACATCATCCGGATCGAGACCGGCTACCAGGACCGCGACCAGTACAACGCGGCGGTGCTCTTCAACCCCGGCAACCCGAGCTGGGAGCCCTGGGCGCCACAGCCGCAGTGGGACAGCAAGCTGTTGGTGCCGGGAGGCTTCAGCTGTGGCGAGGGCCACGAAGCGGTGCCCCAGACGATCAACAAGACGGCTCCCCCGGGCGTGACCGACGATACCGCCCTCTCCCGCGGCTATATGGTCGCCGCTCCCGCCCTCGACCACAACCAGATCAACTGCAACCTGGTCGTGCAGGCGGAGGCGGTGGAGATGATGAAGGAGCATATCGTCGACACCTACGGTCCGATCCGGTTCACGATCGGCAGCGGCTGCTCGGGCGGGTCGATCTACCAGCAGCAGATGGCCAACGCCTACCCGGGGCTGCTCAACGGGATCCTGCCCAACTGCAGCTACCCGGACACCTGGTCGACCACGATGGACCCGGTCGAGTGCGAGCTGCTGCAGAGCTTCTTCGGCATCCCGGCCATCGGCAAACCCGCCACCGCGACAGCCGTCAGCGACGGATTTGCCGCCAACGCCGCGGGCCAGGCTGCGACGGAGGACAACCTGAACAACTTCTCCTCCTGTGGTATCTGGTACCTCAGCAACTTCTGGAAGGAGTACAACCCCTCGGTCGGAGATGGTTTCCCGAGCCTCTGCGGTCTCGCACCGAACCTGATCTACGACGCGAAGACCAATCCGAACGGGGTGCGCTGCAGCCTCCAGGACTACATGACCAACGAGCTTGGGTTCCGCCCCTCCAGCGTGTGGACGGCGAACGAGCAGGCCAATGGACACGGCTTCGCGAACCTGCCCTTTGACAACGTGGGAGTGCAGTACGGGTTCAACGCACTGCTCGCCGGAGCCATCACCCCCCAGCAGTTCGTCGACCTGAACTCCCAGGTCGGCGGCGTCAGCATCGATGACGTCCACCAGGCCGCGCGCAGCGTGGCCGACCCGGAGGGGCTGGCCAGTAGCTACCGCACGGGGGCGATCAACGAGGCCAATAACCTCGCCACCGCGGCCATCCTCGACCTGCGCGCCAACGACAACATCGAGATCCACACCAACTTCCGGAGCTGGCTGCTGCGGGCGAGGCTGGACGCCGCGTTCGGCAACCACCGCAACCAGGTCATCTGGATCTCCGGCGGCCCGTCCGGACCGCCTCCGCCGCAGGGGCTCGCCGGCTACGTGACCCCGACCCGCACCTTGCTCAGCGACGGCTTCCTCGAGATGGACCGCTGGCTGGCCGCCGTCTCCAACGATCACAGCGGCGCCTCCCTGGCCCAGAAGATCGCGACTGACAAGCCGAGCACGGCGGTGGACACCTGTTTCGACAGCGGCGGGGTCGTCATCCCCAATTGCTTCAGCAGCGACGGGACGTCGGCCAGCCCGACCTACAACTACTACGGCGATCCGCGGATCGGAAGCGGCCAGGCGCCCGTCGGCCTCAACAAGCCGCACCGCGACGACATCTTCAAGTGCCAGCTCAAGCCACTGTCCGCGCTCGACTACCCCGGCGTCACCTTCACCGGCGCGCAGTGGAGCACACTCCAGGCGACCTTCTCCGGCGGCGTTTGTGATTGGACCAAGCAGGGGGTCGGCCAAGGTCCGACCGTTTCCTGGCTCACCTACCAAGACGCGTCCGGCAACGTCATCTTCGGCGGCGTGCCGCTGGGGCCGGCGCCGGTGTCGCAACCGATCGGATAGAGACCGTCAGCCGCCCCTCAGCCTGCCCTCCCCGCTCTGCGGGGAGGCAGGGCGGGGACGCCGGCAAAGGCCTATGGATGCCCTCCTGAAGGAGAGAACGAAGATGCGAGTGATCGTCCAGATGCGCTACAGCCCGCAGCTGGCGTCGGCGGCGGCTGCCGGCGCGGCTACCCCCGCCGGGGCGCATCAGCAGCTTCCCGGTCTCGCCGTCGACCCCGGGTTCGGCACCGTACAGATCCCGAGCCCGATCCCTCCCCAACCGGGCGCCAACGCGTTCGCCTTCTCGCAGCCGATCCGCTTCACGAGCAGCAGTGAGGAGGCCACCTACCTGGTCCGGGGCGAGATACCCGACCACCAGGTGGCTTCCGTCCACGCGGGGCTCCCGCCCGACGTCGTTGGCGTGTTCTCCGACCCCGTGATCGAGTCCACGCTCACCTGCGGCGGCGACCCGGCGGTCGGCAGTGCCAAAGACGTGGCGACCGCCCTGGCCGCCAGCCGGCTGGCCGCGGCTGGTATGGACGGGACCAACGTTGCCCTGGCCATCGTCGATACCGGCATCAACCTCGCCTGGCTGAAGAAGCAAGGTCGGACGCCGAAGGTCGACGCGGCCCGAAGCTGGGCGCCGGCGGGGGTGAAGACGAGACCCGGCAGCCACCCCAAGAACCACGGCACCATGTGCGCTTACGACGTCGGCATCGCGGCGCCTAGAGCGACCCTCCTCGACCACGCCGTCCTCCTTTCCATGACGCAGGGCTCGAACGTGATGCAGGGCCTGCTCAGCGACGCGGTCCTTTCCTACAGCAAGCTGCTCCAAGTGCTCAGCGCAATGCCGGCCGCGACCCGAGCGCTCGTGGTGAGCAACAGCTGGGGCATGTTCTCGCCGACCTGGGACTTCCCCGTCGGCAGCCCCGGGAACTACAGCGACAACCCCTCGCACCCGTTCAACGTGATCGTGGCCAGCCTGGCCGCGGCTGGCGCCGACATCCTCTTCGCCGCCGGCAACTGCGGCCTCGACTGCCCGGACAGCCGCTGCCAGTTCGGCAACACGCGGCCCATCTGCGGCGCCAACTCGCACCCGTCGGTGCTCTGCGTCGCCGGAATCGACATCCACAGGTCCCGGGTCGGCTACTCCTCCCAGGGGCCCGGGCGCCTCAGTGCCCGCAAGCCCGACGTCTCCTCCTATACGCACTTCGACGGTTCGCACGTGTACGCGCCATCACCCGATTCGGGCACCTCGGCGGCGACACCGGTCGCCGCCGGCGTGCTCGCCGCCGTCCGCACCAAGTACCCCACCACCAAGGTGGCGCCGGACCAGCTGCGCTCGATCATCGCCAAGACCTCCATCGACCTCGGGCAGCCGGGCTTCGACTACGACACCGGGTGGGGAGCCCTCGATCCGGGAGCGCTGATCACCGCTCTGGCCAAGGTCTAAGGTGGCGGCGTGGCGAAGGTCATGATGACGGTCGAGCTGGACCCGGAGGCCGCGTCGGCGGAGCGGGCCGCGGAGCGGCTGGGTATCCCTGAGGACAAGCTCGACACGGACTTCGGGGTGGTCAATATCGATCCCGAACGGCACCTCTACGCGGTGCTCCTCGACGAGGAGGTAGCCGCCGGTGTGAGCGCCGGCGAAGGTGTCGCCGGCCCCTACGCGAACCCACCCGTCGAGCCGTTCGGACCGCCGCGCAAGTAGTCCCCGACCTGTCGCAGACTCAGGCTGGCGAGGGCCCCTGCTGGCGGCGAGCGCCCAGTCCTCGGTCGCCCCGCCACCAGAAGTAAGCCAGGGGGAGGACCCCGATGATGGAGATGACGACGTACCCCGGGATGCCGCCGAAGGTGTCGAAGGCCGCGTGGAGGAGGGAGACGCCGAGAAAGGCGACCAGCACGCCCCAGGTCATGCGCAGCCTGCCGCCGCGTGTCGCATGGAAGATGGCACCGCCGAGGATAGCCGACCAGAGGCCGTGTCCAAACGGTGCCAGCACGCCTCGGATCAGCTCGGTCACGATCACCGAGCTGAAGGAGAGGTAGAGGTGCTGGCCCTGGACGACGAAGAGCGAGGCCAGCGCGTAGCCGCTGCTCTCGAGCGCGGCGAAGCCGAAGCCCACGGCCGCCCCGAGGACCATGCCGTCGCGGCGGGTGAACGAATGGAGACCCCAGGCGAAGATGACGATCGCCAGGCCCTTCACCAGCTCCTCGATCAGCCCGACCTTCAGGTTCCCGAGGGGACCGGGGCCGAGCACGACCCAGAACTCGAGCATCGACGCGGCGAGCACGCCGATCGCCCCGGCGAGGATGAAGGCGGCCAGGACGCGCCGGGGCGAGAGCGCCGGGCTCGGGTCGTGGTCGAGGTACCAGATGACGCCGGTCACCGGCACCAGGAAGCTGCCGACCAGCACAACCGTCGGAAGGACGATCACGTTCCCGGTGAGGTAGACGTCGGCGACGGAAGCGACCCAGAGCACGAGCCCGATCGCGAAGACGGCCCACCAACGGGGAGCCCAGGGCTGATCCATGCGCTCATTGGCGCCTGACCGGTTGGGATACAGACTCACTTTTTAGCTACCTCCAGGGTTCATTTACGAGTTGAGATCTCGAGTCAACTGACCCGCTCCAGCGGCTCGTCAGCCTCAGCCTCGACGCCGGTCATCGTCTGCAGGATGCCTGCCTGGAGGTCGAACACGGCGTCGATCGCAGCTGTCGGAGACGGCCGCGGTCCGATCGGGAGCCGGTACTCGAAGGGGACCTCGGCGACCAGGGCCTCCAGCTGCGACAGCCCGCGCTCCGGGACCCGCTTCAGATCCAGGAGGTTCAGCTCCTCGAGGCCCGCCAGCAGAAGGTCGCTTCGTTCGAGAAGGCGGCTGAGGCGGCGCCTGCGGAGCTGCTCGATCGCGAACAGCTCGCTCGCGAGCCGCATCTCCCGGATGGCGGAATCGAGCGGACCGGCAGCGCTGTGGCGCGCCGGCAGCCGGCCCTCGAGCGGAGTCCAGAGGTCCTCGTTCTCCTCAGCGCTGGTTTCCTTCTCGCTCATCCCGCCTACCTCCCTGAACGAATTGCCTCCCGTCATTCGGACGGGATGCGATTTGCTGTCCCACCCTGAGGTTGGCGCGAATCGACCCCGCTGTCGCCGCACAGGCGGACGTTCGCGCCCTGGTCCGAATGAAGGAGACGCTGCCGCACCATCCGCCAATGGTGGCGTCACCGGTTCGTTGGGAGCATGTCCCGGTGGGACGAAGGTTCGCGCCCGTCTCGTCGTGGCGGGCTCAGCGCCGTCGCAGGTAACCCCTTTATATTTGGGATCAGCGACGATCGGCTGAGGGGGCCGCCCGCCGCGCCCTCCCATGGCCGCGCTGACAACGCTCGCCTACCTCGCCGCCAGCCCACCTCCGGCTCTCCTTCCGAGCCGGATCCAGATGGCGTTCACGCTGGCCTACCACATCATCCTGGTGCCGATGGGCGTGACGCTGCCCCTGCTCACGGTCCTCATGGAGGGGATCGGCCTGCGCCGCAACGACCCGATCGCGCTCAGGCTTGCACGGCGCTGGTCGGTCGTGATGGCGGTCCAGTTCGCGGTCGGCGCGGTTACCGGGACGGTCCTCTCCTTCGAGTTCGGGATCCTCTGGCCGCGGCTGATGGGGCGCTTCGGCGACGTCTTCGGGATCGGCTTCGGCATCGAGGGCTGGGCCTTCTTCCTGGAGGCGATCTTCATCGGCATCTACCTGTACGGCTGGAAGCGGCTGCCGCCCAGGGTGCACTACCGGCTGGGCTGGGTCCTCCCGCCGACCGGTATCCTGGGCGCCTTCGGCGTGATCACGGCGAACTCCTGGATGAACACCCCCGGCGGGTTCCAGCTGGGACCGGACGGGCGGCCCGTCAACGTCGACGTCGTGGGCGCCATCTTCACGCCCGCACTCGGCTACGAGTTCTGGCACCTCATCGTGGCGCTCTACATGACCGCCGGGTTCATGGTCGCCTCGGTCTACGCTGTGGGCTGGCTCCGCGGCCGCCGGGACCGCTACCACCGGCTCGGCTTCACGCTCCCCTTCACGGTGGGCGCTGTCCTGGCACCCGTCCAGGTCGTGATCGGTGACATCGCCACCCGCGCCGTCTTCCTCGGCCAGCCGGCCAAGTTCGCCGCGATGGAAGTCACCTGGCGGACGCAGAGCAACAACCCCGAGGTGGTCGGAGGCCTTCTCCAGGGTGACGGCAGCGTCCAGTTCGGGCTGGCGGTCCCCTCCCTGGATTCCGTGCTCGCCGGTTTCTCGACCGGCACCGTGGTCCGCGGCCTGTCCAGCTTCAACGCCGCCGACCGGCCGAGCCTGATCGATGCCAACGTCGTCCACCTCGCCTTCGACCTGATGGTCGGACTCGGTTCGGTCGCCTGCCTCCTCACCCTCTGGTACGCGGTTGCCTGGATCCGAACCCGGGACCTGCCCCGCTCGACCTGGTTCTTCCGCCTGGCGGCGCTGGCAGGCGTTGGCTCCTACCTCGGGATCGAGGCGGGCTGGGTCACGACCGAGGTCGGCCGCCAGCCCTGGATCGTCTACAACCTGATGCGGGTGACGGATGCCGTGAACCCGATCGACCCCGTGTACGTCTGGACGATGTTCGGCGTGCTGCTGGTCGTCTACGCGGTCATCGCCTTCTTCTTCGTCACCCTCCTGCTCCGGCTCTCGACCCGCTGGCGCCTGGAAGACGCACAGACACGCGGAGAGGAGGAGGCGGCCCCCGAGGAGGGCGCCCCCTACGGACCCCGTTCGGCGTGAACGCGCTCGTCAGCGACGCCGTCGCCGGCGCCCTGCTGCTCACCGTCTGCGCCTACAGCACGGCGGGAGGCACCGACTACGGCGCCGGTATCTGGGACCTGCTGGCGGGGCGCTTCCGGAACACGGACGAGGTCCGAGCCCTGATCGACCACGCCATGGCGCCGGTCTGGGAGGCCAACAACGTGTGGCTGGTTTTCGCCGCTGTCATCTGCTGGACCGGCTTCCCGGTCCTCTACGAGTCGGTGTTCCTCAGCCTCTACCCGCTCTTCGGGCTGGCGCTGCTCGCCCTCATCCTGCGGGGTGCGTTCTTCGCCTTTCGCAAGGTGGCCATCACCCCGGGCAGCCGGCTGCTCGCCACCCGGGTGTTCGGCGTCTCCTCGCTGCTGGCCCCCTTCAGCTTCGCCGCGTCGCTGGGCGCGATCGCCTCGGGGAAGGTCGGGGTCGGCAGCCCGGTGGTGCCGGTCTGGCAGGCGTGCCTCGACCCCCTTGCCATCGCCTTTGGCGCCGTCGCGCTGACCGCCACCGCCTTCAGCGGCGCCGCCTTCCTGGTCGGCGACGCTCGCCGCTACAAGGCGCCGTCGGCAGAGCGCGTAGGCCTGGTCGACTATTTCCGCCGGCGCACGCTGGTCGCAGCGATCGTCCTGCTGGTGGTGTCTCTCGCCGTGCTGGTGCTGATCGCGGCCGAGAGCCCGGCAGTCTTCCGGGGCATGGTCGCCGGCCTGGGCACGCCATTCGCGCTCGTCGCCGTGCTGGCGGTCCTGGCGGTCGCCATCTTGATGCGGCGCAGGGTCTACCGCTGGTACCGGGTGCTCACGGTGCTCGGCGTCGGGTCATTCGTCGCCGCCTGGGGCTTCGGCCAGGTCCCCTACCTGCTGCCGGGGCGCCTGACCATCCAGCAGGCCGCGGGAGCGCCCGAGATCGAGGGCCTGCTGCTGGTCATCACGGCGGTCGCGCTCCTCCTCGTGGTGCCTTCCCTGCTCCTCCTCTACACGCTCGACCAGCGAAGCGCCCTGGAGTCCTAGCCTAACGCCCGCCTCGCCCGGTCCGAATCACCACGAAGTCACCAAGAGCACTCGAGACGCGCTGGGGAACGGGGTGGAGATGGACGGCAATGGTTGTTTTTCGGACCCCTTCGGTCCCTCGCTTGATCTCGATTCGACTCAACGCCACCAGGGGATTCGGGAGGCCTTGACGGTTGCGCTCACCGGCTGCTCGAGGTCGGTTTCGAGGCGGGCCAGGTTCAGCGCCCACTCCCGGGCGATCACCACGGCGAGCGCGTCGCGGCCGGCGCCCGGCGGCCGAAGCCGGCTCGTCGCTTCCCGTCGCCTGGCCGTCGGGAGCCAGCCGCTCGCCCAGGCCGATGAGCCTCGCCAGCAGCGCCCGCACCTCGAGCCGGAGCGCAGCAGCGCCGTCCGGGCAGCCCCTGACGTGGTGTCCAAATTCGCTCGCGACGACTGTCATGGCGTCGCCGGCCAGCATGCCCCGGTTTCCCGCCGCCACGATGGCGACCGCGGTATTCGCGTCGAGGTGTCTCGCGGTCTGCTCGGAGAGCAGCAGGTAGAGCGCCTCGCCGGCGCGATCGCGCTCGCGAACCGCCTGCCGCCGGAGCGGCTCCGCCTCGGCGCCGGCGGCGAAGCCGAGCAAGCTGTCGAACGCACCCTCGAGGTAGGCGGCGGTCGCTCGGTAGAAGCTCGCCACCGATCGGGAAAGCTCCCGGCGGGCGCCTCGCGGCCAGAGCAGCACGCCGGCCGCCACGCTGACCGCCGCGCCGATCGCGACGTCCTCGATCCGCACCAACCCGATCTGCCAGCCCGCCGGTGAGATGAGGTTGAAGATGACGATCAGGTTCACGTTGAAGGCCGCCTGGCTGACGAGGAAACCCACCGTCGTCGCCGCGTACGCCGCGAGGAATATGGTCGCCGGCAGCGCAGCCCACATCAGCGCCGGGTTGTTGCCCGCCAGCACGATGAAGAGCCCGCCCACGGCGAAGCCGAGCACGCTGCCGGCGATCGCCTGGACGGTGGTGCGGCCGGTGCCGAGCGCGCTCGTCCGGAGTACCTGGAGCGTCCCCAGCACCACCCAGAAGGCGTGGCTCAGGCCCAGCGTCCGTGCCAGCAGAACCGAGAGCGCCAGGCCCACCGCCAGGCGGAGGCTGTTGTGGAGGACCGCCGACTGTGGCTCGAGGTGGGTGCGGATCGTTCGCGCGAGGCGGAGCGCGACGCCCCGGACGCCCGGGCGGCGCGGGATGGCGGCAGGTAGGGCGGCGTCGGTTTCGAGCTCCAGTCCGGCGGCGATGATGGCGTTGCCACCCACCCCGATCGCCAGGTAGGAGATGGCGCGGAGCGTGTGGTCGTCGTCGATCCCGTCGAGGACCTCCTCCGCCGGCCGGCCCTTCTGCAGCTGGCCGGCCACCCAGCGATCGAGGGCGTCCCGGTGGACCTTCCTTGCCGTGTCCACGGCGACCAGGTCGGGCGATGCTCCACCGGTCAGGACCGCCGCGCTCGCCCCCAGGGCGTCGAGCACCGCAGCGGCCAGGCGGCCGGTCTCATCGATGCGCGGCCGAGCCATCGCATGGGCCTCCGGGAAGGGCTTCTCGGCAAGGTCGGCGACCTGGTCCAGCTCGGAAAAGAGCTCGAAGTAGGCGCGATCCCTCCGGGTGAGCCCGGCGGGCCGCCTGGCCATCACGGCGTATTTCTGGCGGGCGGCCTGGACCGCCCGGCGCGCCTCGTCAAGCGCCGCCGCGAGGGCGGGACCGCGGTGCAGGTCGCGGACCACCTCGGAGACCGCGACGACCGCCTCCGCCGCTCGCTTGGGCAGGCCGGCCTGCTCGGTGCGCGGCCACAGAAGCGCCGCCGCAATGGTCGAAATCAGGCCCGCCAGCATCCAGCCGCCGACCCGTGCGGGGATGGCGGAGGCCGGCACTGGGATGGAGAGCGAGATCACGAAGGCCAGCAGCAGGCCCGTCCGGGCAGTCGCGACGTAGCCTCCGAAGAGGCTCGTGAAAGCGAGCACGAAGCCGACGGCCAACATGACCAGGGCGGCGCCGACCGGTGTCGGGGATGCCACGGTTCCGAGCGCCACCAGCACGGCCCCGGCCAGGGTCGTACCGAGGTAGGCGAGCGCCCGGGGGGCGCCGGGGCCGCTGAAGTCTGCCATGACCAGCAGCGCAAAACAGCCGAAGACGATGAAGATCAGGTCCTGCGCGTCGCCGACGACATACTGGCCAAAGAGGACCGCCAGGGGGATGACGAGTGCGGCCCGCGCCCCGCGGCGGAGGGCGACCAAGCCGGGATCCTGCGGCTGGCGGAGCGGCAGCGATGGTAGCCGGGGGAGGACCCGCCCCGCTTGCTCGCTGCTCACAGCAAACCGTCAGGCGGCGGCGAGCAGGTCGACTTCGCTGTGACTGAGCCGGATCGCCGCCGCCGCGATGTTCTCCTCGAGGTGGGCGACCGACGACGTCCCCGGGATCGGCAGCATCACCGGCGAACGGGCGAGCAGCCAGGCCAGGGTCAGCTGGCCGGGCGTGGCGCCGTGCGCCGCCGCAAATCGGGCGAGGCGGTCGGCCCGGCGTGTCAGCTCACCGGCGCCGAGCGGGTGCCAGGGCAGGAAGGCGATGCCCAGCGACTCGCAGCGCTCGAGCACCCCTTCGGAGGCGCGGTCGGCGAGGTTGTAGCGGTTCTGGACCGACACGACCTCGGTCAGGGCCAGGGCCTGGTCGAGCTGCTCCTCGTCGACGTTGGAGATCCCGATATGCCGGATCTTGCCCTCTTCCTTCATCCGCACCAGCTCGCCCACCGACTCCGCGTAGGGGACCGCCGGATCCGGGCGGTGGAGCTGGTAGAGGTCGATCCGCTCCAGGCCCAGGCGTTCGAGGCTGCCCTCGAGCGCCTCCCGGAGGTGACTCGGGCGGCCGTCCGGGCGCCAGAGGTTGGGCCCGTCGCGGAGCAGCCCGCCCTTGGTGGCGATCACGAGATCGGCCGGGTAGGGCAGAAGGGCCTCCGCGATCAGGCGCTCTGCGACCGCCGGCCCGTAGGAATCGGCGGTGTCGATGAAGTTGACGTCCAGCTCGAGCGCCCGGCGGAGGACGCGGCGTGCCTCCTCCGGGTCCCGCGGCTCGCCCCAGATGCCGGGACCGGTCAGGCGCATGGCGCCGAAGCCCATCCGGTTCACCGTCAGGTCGCCGAGCGTGATGGTTCCGGCCGCGCCGGCTGTGATCTCTTCCATGAAAGCTCTTGAAACCTCCTCAGGATGCAGGGCGGATCGACCGTTCTGGTCCCCGCCCGCTGTCACGCGCGCCGGCCGGGCTGGCCCGCCGCAGGCTCACCCCCACCGTCACCACGACGAGGAGCGGAACCAGCCACCAGGCCGGGACACTGCGCGCATTCAGAAATGCCGTGGCAGCGAGGCCGATCGCGACGGCGGCGGCGACCGTCCAGTCGTCGCCCACGATGAACCGGTACCAGAACCGTCCGAAACCGGCGATCCACGACCAGATCAGCCTCATGCCAGCCTCCCCGGGGCGAACCCGAGCGCATGGCGGCGCTCGATCGAGATGTATGCCAGGGACGTCGCCGCGTAGAGGACGAGCAGCCACAGGATGGCGGCATCGCCCGTCGGCCAGACCACCCCGAGCCCTTCCAGGGCCCAGAACGTCCCGAAGGTGGTCAGCAGCGTCCCGACCACCAGCTGCAGCAGGCTCCGTGGAATCCGCCTCACCAGTGGCTGCAGCGCCGCTCCGAGGACGCCGACGACGACCACCGCACCGACGCCGCCGACCACGGCTGCGCCCAGCTGGTTGGCGGCCGCGCCGAAGGTGACGACGATGAAGGCCACCTCGAGCCCCTCCAGCACGACGCCTTTGAAGGCGAGCATGAAGGCCGTCCAGTCGAATCCGGGACCGGTCCACTCAGCCTCCTCCTCGACCTCCCCGGCTCTCGCGCCGGCGAGGCCCCGAGCCGCGACCCGGACGATGCCCTTCCGGAACCACTGCAGCCCGAAGACGAGGAGGAGGGCGCCGACGATCAGGCGCAGGGGGCCGATCGGGATCGCGCTCAGCGCAAGGCCGAACACCGCGACGATGACAGCCAGCACGGCGAACCCGGCGGCCGCGCCGGCGAGGGCCGCCCGCCAGCCGCGGGCCGCTCCCACGCCGACCACGATCGTCACCATCTCGATCGCCTCCACGGTGGAGGCGAGGAAGGTCGTGGCGAGGACGAAGCCGACGCCTGTCACGCGCGGAACTCCTGGGTTGGTTGCATTACTTCCTCAGCTTGCCGAATGGCTCCCAGCTACCTGTCGCGCTCCAAAGGGGCCGTGCCGGCCGGTCCGATCGGATGCACAATTCAGATTCCCGCGTCGGAGCCTTGGCCTTCGTCGTCCTGAACGGACGAAAGAGCCGTAGCAGTCCGTCCCAGAAGGACATGAGTCGAAGCGCGACGCGCTATATATTTGTGTCTATTCGGGAGGGAAACGAACTATGTCAATGCTGGTTGACTTCGGAATCCCGGGCCTGGAAGTTTCCCAGGGTGACCACGTCTGCGCCTTCTATCACGGCATCCCCGATCGTGACGAGGTGCTGCTGCCCTTCCTCCGTGCCGGTCTCGCTGCCGGGGACAAGTGCATCTGTGTCCTGGATGGCAGCGATCCGGACCGGATCCTGGGGGAGGTGCGCGCCGGTCCAGGGGCCGAGCTGAAGCCGGCGGCACACCAGCTGGACGTTCTTGCCGTGGAGCAGGCCTACCTGCTGACGGGGTCGTTCGCGTCCGACCGGATGCTCGATTTCTGGGACGACAACGTGAGCGCTGCGCTGCGGGCGGACGGCTTCACCTTCGTGCGGTCGGTCGGCGACACCAGCTGGGCATTCCGCCGGGACCCCGGCACGGCGAATGAGATGATCGTCTACGAGTCGAGGCTCAATCGCTTCCTGCCTCTCTATCCGCAGGTGATCCTCTGCCTCTACGACCTCGAGCTGCTCAGCGGCGAGATGATCGTGGACGTCGTCAAGACCCATCCGCGGCTCCTCGTCCAGGGGGCGGTCGTCGAGAATCCCGATTACCTCGAGCCGGATGAGTTCCTAGCCAGCCGCTCATGACCGTCGTGCCAGGCCCGCCGGGCTCCTCGGACACGCTCTGGCGCGATCACCTTTCCAACCTCCGCGGCCTCCTCGTCCTGTCGATGCTGATGAACGCGAGCGAGGACGTGGACCAGATCGCCCGGCTCGCGATGTCCTCGGTGCCCTCCTTCGGACCCCTCTGGGCCCGCGGCATCCACCTCGCCGGCGCGGGGTGGGTGGCTCTCGACGAGTCCGCGGTCGAACCCGCACTGCGGGCCGGGCTGGAGGAGCAGCTCGAGGCCCTCGAGGCGGTGGGTGGCGAGGTCGAGTTCCCGGGCGATGGCTGGGCCTGGGCGTTCGCCCTCGGCGGGGGCCGGCGCCGGGGCTTCCTCGTCGTCGGCGCGCCTGCGGAACCGGCCAGGGAAGCCCGCTCCTTTCTCCAGGTCCTCGCCCAGCAGGCGGGTGGCGCATTGGCCATCGCCCGGCTCCACGCCTCCGAGCGGTCCGCCGCCGAGCGGCTGGCCGAGCTGAACTCCTCACTGGAGGCCACCCTTGCGGCTCTCCGGCGGAGCATGGAGATCCACGACCGCCTCACCCAGGTCGCCGTCCGGGACGAGGGCCAGGAAGGTCTCGCCCTCGCGGTCCACGAGCTCACCGGCTTTCCGGTGGCGATCGAGGACCGCTACGGGAACCTCCGGGCGTGGGCGGGACCAGGCAGGCCGGATCCTTACCCGAAGGATCCCGCGCCCACCCGTGAGGCCCTCCTCCGCCGGCTCATCCAGCAGGGACGTCCGATGCGGGACGGTGGCCGCCTGCTGGCGCTCGCCCGTCCCCGCGGCGATCTTCTCGGCATCCTCGCGCTCATCGACCCAGACGGTGTGGCGGGCAACAGTGAGCTGGTCGCGCTCGAGCACGGGGCGACCGTGCTCGCCATGGAGCTGGCGCGCCTGCGCAGCCTCGTGGAGGCGGAGCTGCGGCTCAAGCGGGACCTCGTCGACGCGCTCCTCGACGGCACCGACGAGGAGACCGCCCAGAGCCGAGCGCAGGGTCTCGGCTATGACCTCGGGCGCCGGCACCGCGTCGTAGTCGCTGAGAGAGGCGGGGCGAGGACCGACGACGACGCTTTCTTCCACGCCGTCCAACGTGCCGCCCACGACCTCTCGGTGGGGACCCTGATCGTCGCCCGGATGGGCACTGTCGTCGTCCTCGCCAGTCGCGAGGCGTCCTGGGAGGAATTCCGCCAGGCAATCCTCCGTCAGCTGGGTGGGGGCCGCTGCCGGCTCGGAGTGGGGGGCCATTGCAGCCGGCCGGCGGACTTCGCCCGATCCCACCACGAGGCGCAGCTCGCGCTTCGCATCGAGAACTCGTCCGGCGCCGATCGGGTGTCCACCTTCGACGACCTGGGCGTCTACCGGCTGCTCTCCGCGATCCAGGACCCGGGCGACGTAGAGCGCTTCGTCAGGGATCGTCTCGGCAAGCTGCTCGACCACGACGCGCGGCGGAAGAGCGAGCTGGTTCGGACCCTGACCCAGTACCTCGAGTGCGGCGGCAGCTACGAGCGGACCAGCGCGGCGCTCTTCGTGCACCGGAGCACCCTGAAGTACCGTCTCCAGCAGATCCGCGACATCACCGGGTACGACCTCAACGATCCCGACACGCGGTTCAGCCTCGAGCTGAGCACCAGGGCGTTGCGAACGCTCGGTGCGCTGCGCGAGGGTTCCGCCACGGGTTGATTCCTCAGCCGGGAGCACGAGCCGCTCCCGGCCGAGGGACCTTGGTCTCGCCGCGCCGGCCCGGATGCCAACCTTCGTCCTGGCAGGACATACCCGCTTCGAACCGGCGGCGCGACGATGGCGATCGTGCGGCATCTCCCTGAGGAAGGGCGTTTCGACGGCGGTCCGCCGGATCCGCTCTCCGCCGTCGCCAACAACGGCTTCCTGGCACGCCTCTCTCCCGAGCTGGCCGCCGACCTCATCGCGACTGCGCCGCTCGTTCACTATCCCCAGGGCAGCATCAGCGCCCCCTCAAATGACGCTCGCTGGGCCGCGGTCGTGGTTTCCGGGATGCTCCGCCAGTACCTCCCGGCGCGGGACGGACGCCAGGTTACGATCCGGTATGTCCGTCCCGGCGACTTGGTCGGGAGCCCGGACACCGGAAGCAGGCAGCTCCGGCCCGAGATCGAGGCCGTTCAGCCCTCGGACCTCCTGCATCTCGACATCGTGCGGGTCGAGCGAACCGCGCTGCGTGCGCCGGAGCTCTCCGCGGCACTGGCCGAGGAGATGCTGAACCGCCTCGTCCAGGTCTGGCGGGTGCTTGCCGGCACCGCCTTCGCCCCGGTCCGGTCGCGCGTCGCGCGCGATCTCCTGGAACGGGCGGCGAGGGCTGGGGTGCCGCAGCCCGGGGACCAGGTGCGGGTCACCCAGCAGGCCCTCGCCGACGCGACCGGCACCGTCCGCGAGGTGGTGTCGCGCGCGCTCCGCGAGCTGCGTCTGCAGGGTGTCATCGAGACCAGCCCATCGGGCGTGACCATCCTCAAGGTCGACCAGCTGATCGCCGCGGCCGGCGGCGGTTCCTGATTGAGGAGAGAGGCAACCTGCCGCTTGGCTACGCTGACGGCGATGCAATGGTGGTATGTGGGTGTCCTCGCCGCCGTCGCGGCGCAGCGGCTGCGCGAGCTCTCGATCTCGCGCCGCAACAGCCGTACCGTCGCCGGGGCCTTGCCCTCCGCACCGCGCGCCTATCCGCTCATCGTGGCGGCACACCTGGCCCTCTTCGTGCTCCCTCCGCTGGAGATCCGCCTCGCCCGCCGCCGATCCCCTCCCCCGCTGGCGTTGGCCTGGCTGGGCGTGCTGGCCGCGGCCACCGCCCTGCGCTGGTGGAGCATCCGAAGCCTGGGCGAGTCCTGGAACGTGCGGGCCGAGGTGCCTGCCGACCTAGAACCGGTGACCAGCGGCCCCTACCGATTCCTGCGCCATCCCAACTACCTCGCCCTGGTCATTGAGTTCGTGGCGCTGCCGATGGCCGGCGGGGCCTGGCTCAGCGCCCTCGGCCTCGCGGCCCTGAACGGGGCGGCCCTGGCGATCCGGATTCGCGCCGAAGAGGCGCTGCTCGAACGCTCCGCCGCCTACCGGGAGGCCTTCCGCGGCAAGTCGAGGCTGATCCCGGGGGTCTTTTAAGGAGTCCAGGCGAGCTGCATCAGCTCGATGCTGACGCCGGGGCCGAGGCCCAGGCCCAGGCCCTGGAGGGGTTGCGAGCCGAGGCAGGGCAGCAGCGCGGCGAGGGTGAAGAGGATCGAGGCCGAGGACACGTTGCCGATCTCGGCATAGGTCCGCCGAGAGGGCGCCAGCAGGGGGTCGGCCAGCCCCAGCGCCGCCTGGACGGCGTCGAGGACCCGCGGCCCTCCGCCGTGCGCCGCGAGGAAGTCGACCCGCTCCATCCCGACCCTTTCCATGAAGGCCCGGACCACCTCGCCGATCGAGCGGCCGATGATGCGGGGCAGACGCCGGTCGAGGACCACGTGGAAACCGTCGTCGCGAAGGTCGTAGCCGAGGGCGGCGGTTGTGCCGGGGACCAGGTGCGACGCCGCGGCCTCGACCGTCAAGCCCGGCGCCTCGCCGGGCGGCGCGCCGGCCAGCACCGCCGCCGCCGCCCCGTCACCGAAGACCATCGACGCGGTGAGGTTGTCGAGCGAGGTGTCTCCCGGCTGGAAGGTCAACGATGGCAGCTCGACGGCGGCGATGAGCACCTGCTGGTCGGGGTAGGCGGCGAGGTGGCGGTGGGCGAGGGCGAGCGCGGCGGCGCCGCCTGAGCAGCCGAGCTCGGTGATCGGGATGCGGACCACGTCGGGTCGCAGACCGAGGCGCTCGACGAGGGCGACGTCGAGGGACGGCACCAGGTAGCCGGTGCAGGAGACGGAGATGATCAAGTCGACGCGTTCGGGCCTGACTCCCGCACCGGCCAGCGCCTGCTGGGCCGCGGACTCTGCGAGCTGGGTCGCGTGGCGGGCGTAGAGGGCCATGGTGTCCGTCAGGCCCCGCTGCTCGAGCAGCCGCGCCGGGTCCTCGGCCAGATAGGGGCTGCCGCCGGCCTCGTCCATCGCCCGGCCGGCGACCGCCATCCGGGGCCAGATCGACTCCAGCAGCCCCCGCCGTCCGCTGGGGTCGAGGAGGTGATCGGGAAGGGCGGTGCCGATGGCCCGGATCGTGCTGCCCACCTCAGATCCCAGCCAGGGCGGACCAGGTGCGCAGCGGCACCGAGCCCAGCCGGCGGAGGCCCGAGTTGACCTCGAGCAGCGGCTCCAGGGCGTCGGCGTGGCGGCCGAGCCCGCCGAGAGCACGGCGCGCCAGCCAGGGCGAGCGGCTGATCCCCAGCGCGATCGCGGTCACCAGGCTCCGGGTGCGCCACTGAGCGGCGAACCATCTGCGATAGCGAGCCTCGGCCGAGGGGACCGGACCGGCGAGCAAGCCGGCCAGGTGGGCCGCCGCGCGAAAGCCTGCCGACATCGCGTCGCCGGTGATCGGATCCAGGAAGCCGGCCGCGTCGCCGACCAGGAAAGCACCCCCGGCGGCGACGGTCCGGCTGCCGACGCGGAAGGGCCCGGCTCCCCGGATTCGGCCGCACTTCGCCCCGGCGAATTCGGGGTGGGCGGTGGCCACCGTGCTCCGATAGCTGTCGAGCACGCTCATGGCCGGGGTTCGCAGGCTGCCGGGCGGTCCCAGCACGACCGCGAGAAGCTCGTCGGGACCGCTCGGAGTGAGATAGACCTCGTTGGCGGGAAGGAGGGTGACGATCACCTCCCGAACCCGGTGCCGGGGCACGGCCAGGTGGCCCACCAGCGCGTGCCGGTGCGGCGGCGCGGACGGTGTCGACCAGCCGAGCAGCTGCCGTACGGTCGAGCGGAGACCGTCGGCGCCCACCACCTGTTCGGCCGTCAGCCAAGCCCCGGCGGACCGGAGGCGGAATCCGTCACCCCTGCGTTCGATCGCGTCCACGGCGTTCCCGGTCCTGAGCTCGACGTTGGGCGTCGCCGCGGCACGCTCGGCGAGGAGCGCGTCGAAGCGCAGGCGGCGCACCCCGAAGCCACTCTCGGGCAGGCCCGGGCCGGAACGAAAGGCTCCGAACGCGGCGCCCCCGTCGAGCGCCCGGTAAGCGATCCCGCCGAGTGGGGGAAAGCCTTCCCGGGCGAGGTCGATGCCGAGCCGCTCGAGGACCGCCACACCGCCTGGCATCAGTCCTTCGCCGCACGGTTTGTCGCGCGGAAACGCGGCCTTCTCGAGGACGAGGGTCCGGATGCCGGAACGGCCGAGGAGCATCGCCAGCACCGACCCGACCGGTCCACCGCCGACGACGATCACCTGGGCGTCCAGCCCCGTACGCATTCCGCAACCCTAGTCCGAGCTCGCGGAGGGAACCCACGCCGAGATCGAAGAGGAACCCGCTCCGGCGGCGGCGTCCCCCTCGATGACCTTGAGGCAGCGCATCAGCGTCTTGCGCTCGGCAGGGGTCAGGTCGGCGAGCACGAGGTCCTCGACAGCCAGGGCCAATCCGCGCCCACGCTCGAGGGCGCGTCGCCCCGCCGGTGTCAGGCTCGCGAGCAGGATCCGGCCGTGCTCCGGGTGCCTGACACGGCGCAACAGGCCCATCCCCGCGAGGCCCTGGACCAGCACGTTCATCGTCTGCGCGGTCAAGCCGGCCTCGCGCGCCAGGTCGGATGCGGACAGCTCGCGCTCGCGCTCGAGCACGGCCATCACCGTGTACTGGGGCAGGGTCAGGCCAGTCGCCGCGAGGTCGGCGTCGAGCCGCGTGCGCACCGCGTGCTGAGTGCGCCGCAGCTGGATCAGGAAGTCGGGCTGAGCTGGAATAGAGGGTCTCCCCATGGGGGTTGTTTAAGTGTACTTAAACGTTAGGAGGCCATCAAGATATGGACGCTCGCGAACGGAGTCAAAGCAGCAACGTCGGGTCCCGCTGGATCAGCCGGATCATGGTGGCGGCCGACGGATCGCCCGCCAGCCGCCACGGCCTCGAGCAGGCGGCCAACTTCGCGCCGGGCATCGGAGCCTCGGTTACCGTGGTCTTCGTCCGCCACCTGCCGACGGCGGCCCTGGTGGCGCCGGGCGTGACCAACCAACCGGTGCTGGAATCGCTGGACGAGCAGGAGTCGGTGGTCAGACGGGAGGCGGTCCGGATCCTCGGCGGAACCGGCGTCGATTGGGATTTCGTCGTCCGCGACGGGAGCCCGGGAGAAGAGCTCGTGAAGGCCGTCGCGGAAACCGGAGCCGACCTGGTTGTGGTCGGAAGCAACCGCCACAGCTCCCTCCACAACCTCTTCCTCGGCTCGACCGCGGCGTACCTGACCGCCCACTCGCCGGCGCCTGTTCTCGTCATGCGAGTGAAGAAGCCGGCGCCGGTTCCGGCAGCGGTTTAGGGACACCGTCCCGCTCCGCAGGATGCGGAATTGGCAAGTCTTGGCTTGCCATGCGGTGAGGAGGCAAGAGTGATGCTCAGGGAGCCTTACAGTCCAGCCAGTGACTCCCAGCTGATGGGGAGGTCGCGGATCGGGCGGCCGAGCGCTCGGCGCAGGGCATTCGCGACAGCGCCCGGCCCCGGGACGGCGGGCGGCTCCCCGACCCCCTTGGCTCCGCGGGGGCCCTGCGGGTCGGGGACCTCGACCAGGCGGACGTCGATCGGGGGCGCCTGGTCGATCGTCGGCAGCTCGTAGTCGAGGAAGCTGGCGGTTCGGTTGAGGCCCGACTCGTCCCAGACCATCTGCTCACCCAGGGCGCGGCCCAGTGACTGCATCGCGCCGCCGTGGACCTGGCCTTCGATCTCGGCCCGGTTGAGCACCTTGCCGACGTCCTGGATGGCGGCGTAGTCGAGGATCCGCCATTCGCCCGTCTCCCCATCGGCGCGGACCCGGCACAGGTGCACCGTGAACATCGGGGCCTGGTCGCGGATCGCCGAGCGGCCGCGCCCGAGGATCGGCGCATGGCGCGCCATGTAGCCCTGCGCGAGACCGGCGACCCTGCCGACCGGGAGGTTTCGCTCGGGCACCCCCGACACGCTCACCACGCCGTCCTCGATGGTCAGGTCGTCGGCCGCTATCTCCAGCTCCTCGGCCGCGACCTCGAGCACCTGGCGCCGGGCATCGGCCGCCGCCTCGAGCACCGCGAGGCCGGCCGTTCGCACGGTGCGTGAGCCGCCCGCGAAGTCGGCGTAGGGGGCTGATGAGCTGTCGCCCATCTCGATCCGGACCTTGTCGATCGACGTCCCGAACGCCTCGGCGGCCAGCATGGCCATGGTGGTGTCGGTGCCGCTGATGTCGGTGTAGCCGACCTGGACCGCCAGCGTGCCATCCGGCTCGACACGGCAGAGCGCCGCCGCCGGGGAAGAGGCGCCCGGCCAGCCGCCGATCGCCACCCCGACCGCCTCGCCGGGCGCGGCCGGGAGCGTGGCCAGGGGGTGATTCCGTGCCGCCTCGAGGCACTCGACAAGACCGATGCGCGGCCACTTCGAGCCGTCCGGGCGGGGATCGCCTTCGCGCACCGCATGGCGGATCCGGAAATCGAGCGGGTCGGCCTGGAGCAGGTCGGCCAGCTCGTCCATCGCCGACTCCAGCGCGAAGAAGGCGTTCGGCGACCCGGGCGCGCGGTAGGCCGTGTTGGGGGTCTTGTTGGTCGCCACGCCGTAGCCGCTGAAGTCGTAGTTGGGAAGCCGGTACGACCCGCCCAGCATCAGGCCCACGATCCCGGCCAGGCCGCCCGAGCCCGCTCCGTTGTCGAACCAGCATTGAGCGCGGGCCGCCGTCAGGTTGCCAGCTCCGTCGGCTCCCAGCTCGAGGTCTATGACGCAGCCGGCCGCGCCACGGCCCATGAGGAACTCCTCGGTGCGGGTCAGCTCCAGGCGGACCGGGCGGTCGGCGATCCGCGCGAGCAGGCAGACCAGCGGCTCGAGCAGGAACATCTTGCCGCCGAAGCCGCCGCCCACCGCCATGCCGATGACGCGAACGCTCCCCAACGGCAGGCCGAGGTGACGCGCCGTCGCCTCCCGGGTTGGGAACACGCCCTGGGTCGGCGCCCAGATCGTGTACCCGCCGTCAGGTTCTGCCCGCGCCACCGTGACGTGGGGCTCGATGAAGCCCTGGTGGACGGCCGGGATGGTCCACCGGCCACGGACCAGGTGCTCGCTCTCGGCGAGTGCCCGGACGGCATCGCCGTGCTCCAAACGCACGCTGGCCGTGACATTGGGGTGGTGCGTGGGCGCCCGAGTCGTCGTCGAACCCGCCGCCGCTCTCGAGGACCCGAGGCGCGCCGTCCTTGATCGCCTCGAACAGGTCCACCACCGCGGGCAGATCCTGGTACTCGACGTGGACCAGTGCCGCGGCATCGCTGGCGGCCTCGGCCGACTCCGCGACGACCGCGACCACCGGCTGCCCGGCGAAGAAGACGCGCCCACGTGCGAGGGGCAGGTCCGGTCCCGGCATCGCCAGCGCCGGGAGGTCTTCCCCGGTGACCACGGCGATGACGCCGGGGACGGCGCGGGCGGCGGCGAGGTCGTAACCGGTGATGCGCGCAGCCGGTCCCTGGCTCAGGACCAGGCGCGCGCCGGCGACCTGGCCGATCGGGAGGTCAGCGGTGAAGGGGGTCTGGCTTGAAACCTTGGCGGCCCCCTCGATCCGGCGGTGGCTGTCGGTCGCCGCGTTCAAGGCTTCTTGGCAACCGCCGTGTTCTGGCGGAGCTGGTTGAAGGGGAGATCACGATCCGGGCCAGGCTCGCGGGGTAGGCCGAGCAGCCGCTCGCCGACCGCGTTGCGCGACATCTCCAGCGTGCCGCCGCCGATGGCATGGCTGGAGAGCCGGCGATGCCCCCAGCGGGAGGTATCTCCCCTCGGCCAGGAGGCGGCGCGGGAGCCGGCGACCTCGAGCGCGATCTCGCCCAGCCGTACGCCGGCCAGGCCGCTCATCCCTCTAAGCAGAGCCGCCGCGGGTCCCGGCAGCTCGCCGGAGCGCATCGCCGCGCTCACCCGTTTGACCATCTGGAACTGCACGGCATTCAGCACCCAGCTTTCGCCGATCAGCGCCCGGATGTGGGGGTCGCGGTCCCTGCCGGCGTCGCGGGCGAGCTCGAGCAGGTCCAGGTCGAGCTCGATGCCACGGTCCTCGCTCTCGCCCTCGCGGCCGCCCAGCGACCAGCCCCGGCCGAGGGCGGTGCGCTCGTTCTGCATCAGGGTGGTGGCCACCGTCCAGCCGTAGTCGACTTCCCCGATCACGTAGTGCGCCGGGATGCTCAGGTTGTCGATGAACTCCTGGCAGAAGTCGGCCGTGCCGTCGGTCAGCTTGAGCGGCAGGACGGTCATGCCCGGGCTCTTCATGGGAACCACGAACATCGTCAGCCCGGCGTGCTTGGGCGCCTCGGGGTTGGTGCGGGCGAGGCAGATGCCGTAGTCACAGCGGTGGCCGCCGGTGGTCCAGATCTTCGCCCCGTTGAGCACCCAGGTTTCGCCGTCGCGGGTGGCGCGGGTGAGCACCCCGGCCAGGTCCGAGCCCCCGCTCGGTTCGGAGAGCAGCTGGCACCAGAGGTGGTCGCCGTTGAGGATCTGCGGGATGAACTCCCGCTTCATCTCCTCGGACGCGTGGGCGAGCATCGTCGGCAGCACGACGTTGAACGCGTTCCCATAGTCCTCGGGCATGCGGTAGGCACCGGCCTCCTCGCGGAAGGCCTGCTGGTGCGCCGCGCCGAGACCCAGTCCGCCATAGTCGACCGGCACCGTGACGCCGGCGACCCGGCCTTCCCAGAGCGACCTCTGGATGGCACGGTCCCGAGCGACGCCCTCCTCCTCCCACTGGAGGAAGCGCTCGTCCGGCGTCTTCAGCGGGACGTGCGCCGCCAGCCACCCGCGGACCCGCAGGCGGAACTGCTCGACGGTCTCCGTGCCGGCGCTTGTCGTGGCCGTCATGCCGCCCCCTCCTCAACGAGGTCGACCAGGCCTCTCTGGTGTTCGTGAGGCGACCCGTAGAGCACCTCGTTGCTGATCGCGCGGCGGAAGTAGAGATGGATGTCGTGGTCCCAGGTCATCCCGATCCCGCCATGGATCTGGATGCAATCGTGCAGGATCGCCGAGCTCCACCTGCCGACGTGAGCCTTGGCGATCCGGGCGGCGATTGCCGCGTCATTCCTGCCGCCGTGGACCGCGACCGCGGCGTAGGCGGTCGCTGCGAAGGCACCCTCGAGGCGCATCCGGTGGTCGGCCATCCGGTGTTTGAGGCCCTGGTAGGAACCGATCGGGCGGCCGAAGGCGATGCGATCCTTGGCGTACTGGACGGTGATCGCGAGGCCCTGGTCCGCCACGCCGCTGGAGTCGGCGCACTGCAACACGAGGGCCACCTGGAGCTGGCGCTCGACGGCCACTGCAGCGCCTCCTGCCTCTCCGACGAGGAGGTCGTCGGAGACGGACACGCCGCGGAACCGGACATTGGCGAGGCGCCGGGCGAGGTCGAGCGTTTCCAGGGGCTCGACGGTCAACCCGGCCGTCTGACGCGGAACCAGGAACTGCGTCAGGCCTTCCGGCGCGCGGGCGGTGACCAGGAGCTGGTCGGCCAGCAACGCGTCCTGCACGCAGGTCTTGACGCCGTCCAACCGATACCCCCCTCCCGTCCGCGTTGCGGTCAAGGCGACCGCGGAGGGCGACCACTCGAGATCCGGCTCGGCGAACGCCCAGGTGGCGATCAGTTCACCCGCCGCCAGCTTGGGCAGGAATTCCTCGCGCTGGGCCGGCGTGCCCGACTCGGCGAGCGCGAAAGCGACCACGTTGGTGGGGTGGAAGGGACCGGGATGGAGCATCCGCCCGAGCTCCTCAGCCACGATCGCGAGGTCAACGAGGCCGGCGCCGGAAATGCTGCCTCCGCCGTACTGTTCGGGCACCAGCATCGAGTACCAGCCGAGCTCGGCGCCGCGCCGCCACATGGCCCGGTCCAGGCCATCCGGGTCCTCGATCAGCTCCCGGACGCGGGTGATCGGGCTGTGCTGCTCGAGCGCCTGGCGCGTGGTCTCCCGGAACAGCTGCTGGTCCTCTGACAGTCCGATCTCCATCTCAGGGTCCGTTCCTTTGCGGGTGCGAACCGCCACCGCCTGGTGCCTGTCGGGAAATGTCAGCCCGTTGGGTCGTGACGGGGATACATTTAACACTGTCCGTTGAATGGTGGCCCACTGTCGCCTCGAACGGGAGCCAGTCCTTGCCCAGTACCTCGCTCCAACTGACGAGACCGGCTGATACCCTCGTGCCGCGGAGGCACCGATGCAGTCCAAGAACCTGACGGCAACCAAGAAACCGGCAACCTGGGACCGCGAAGCGCCTCGAGCGGGGGGTGGTTACCCACCTCGCACCAAGCTGGCGGAGCGGGTCGCCGCCGAGATCGAGACCCGGATCATCCGGAACCATTGGCCGACCGGGCACGTCATCGGGTCCGAGATTGAGCTGCTGGAAACCTACCGAGTGAGTCGCGCGATCCTCCGTGAGGCGATCCGAATCCTCGAGCACCAATCGATCGCGGCGATGCGCAAAGGACCGGGAGGCGGACTCGTCGTCGGCGAGCCGAGCGCCGCGGTGGTTTCACGTGCGATCGCCGTCTATTTCCGTCATCAACGGGTGGACCCCGCGCAGCTCCTCGAGGTCCGCGCGGCCATCGAGTCGACGGTTCTCCAGCTGGTGCACGCCAAGATGTCGCCCCCCCTGGCGGAAGAGCTGCGCCGCAACGCCGACGAAGGTCCGACCGCGCACCATTCGCTCCATCATTTCCACCTGATGCTGGCCGCCATGACCGGCAACCCGGGAATCGAGCTGTTCGTGCAGTGCCTGGTGATGCTGACTGACGTCCAGACCGCGGAGGCGACCCACCAGACCACCAACCGCGCCGATCAACTGCACAACGCTCACGTCCGCATCGCGGAGGAGCTGATCGGGGGCGATTTGAAGGGAGCGATTCGCGCGATGTCGGAGCACATTCACTCGCTTGAGTCGAACATGACAGCGCCGCCGGTTCTCGGTCCCAAACGCGAATAAAGGACACTCAATTGGCGCGACGACTTTCGCGCAGGTCGCTGCCGATTCGCTTCGTCTTCTAAGAGTGCGTCAGTTCGGATCGCACGGCGCAAGCATCGATCTTTCGTCAATTTGGCACCTAGAGCGGTTGGAATGACCTGTTGTTCTATAGGATTCAGCCAACGCAACTATCCAAACCTTGGCGGAGGCATAGCAAAAGGATTCGCAAAAGAATGGTTCATGAAGATTTTCGAAAGGCAGTTCTCCGGGATGATGACGCGCTCGATCGCTACGCGGCGATCTTCGGTGCGCTGAGTGAGCCCATAAGGCTCGACATCCTGCTGCGGATCGCGGGCCGGCAAGAGCTCGGGTGCACGATCCTCGACGACACGCTGCCGATCTCGAAGTCGACCATCTCGTACCACATCAAGATCCTCTACCAGGCGGGTCTGATCGAGGTGCGCAAGGATGGTCGTCACTACTTCTATCGGGCGCGTTACGACCTGCTCGAGGCCGCCGCTCCAGGACTGCTCGAGCGGCTGCTCGCGGCGCACGCGCCGAAGCGGCCCTCACGGGCTCGGACTGCGACGAGGGTGCTCGCGGCCGTCTAACCTCCCGTCGACCACGAACTCCGCCTGGCGGCCCGGCCCAACCCAGGCGGAGTTTTTTTGGCCTTTGCGAGGTTCGACGTTTGTGCAAATATCCATGCGGTGAGGCTGCCGCGCGTCTTCTCAGCCGCGAGGTCGCCCAGCTTTCGCGTGTTCTGGACGTCGATGTGGGTGATCCAGGGCGGCTACTGGGTGTCGTGGGTGTCCCTCCAGCTGATCATCTCCAAGCTCACCCACGCGAACAGCACCGCGGTCGGGCTGCTCACCTTCTTCAGCCTCGTCCCCTTTCTGATCCTCCTCCCTTACGCCGGCCTGATCGCGGACCGATACGAGCGGCGGCGGGTACTCCTCGCCTCGCAGCTCAGCCTGGCCACCGTTGCCACCGCCCTCGCCCTCGTCTGCGTCCTCGGCCTCATCAGCGAACCCCTCATCTTCGCGCTCGCGTTCGTGCTCGGCGTCGCCCAGGCCATGGGGGCCCCGGCCCAGCAGGCGATCGTCGCCGACGCGGTGTCCCGCGAGGACCTGGTCAGCGCGGTCTCGCTGACGGCGGTCACTCTGAACGTGGCACGGATGGTCTTCCCGGTCGCCGCCTTGCCGCTCGTGGTATGGGGCGGTCCGCAGGCGGCGTTCGCGATCTACGCGGTGGCGGCTCTGCTCTCCTGCGTGCTGATCAGCCGGGTCCGGCTGCCGCGGCATGACAGCCACGACGGGTCGCTCTCCTTCTGGTCACGGCTCCGCCACGGGTTCGACCACGCGCGCGAGCGACCGCCGGCGATGACCGTCCTCTCGATGGTCGCCGTCACCGGCCTCTTCTCCTCCTGCATGGGGGCCTACGCGCCGGTCATCGCGACCCGGATCCTGCATCGCGGCGACGCCGGCTTCTTCGCGCTCACCGCGGCGGTCGGGATCGGCGCCGCGGTCGGTGCGTTCGTGGTGGGCTTCCTGCCCAATGGCGCCCGGCTCTGGCGGCTGACCCTCTTGATGGTGGCGCTCGGCGGGTTCTTCAGCGCGACCGGGCTGAGCGGCTCCTATACGGCGACGCTGGTCATCGTCATCATCTACGGCGGCCTCCTCTTCGCGCTCCAGACCATGCTGGCGACGACGCTCCAGTTCCTGATCGAGGACTCGGCTCGGGGTCGGGTGATGGCGCTCTACCAGCTGGCCTGGGCCGGTCTGGTGCCGATCGGATCGCTCGGGATCGGGCTGCTCGGGGCGGCGGTCAATCCCTCGCTGGCCATGCTCCTGTTCGGTTCGGTGACCTCCGCCTACGCGTTCGTGCTGCTGGTGCGCGAGCGCGTCAGGCCCTCTTCGCTGCGCGGGCCGATCCCGGAAGCCGAGCCGACCTGACTCACCCCGCGCCTGAGCCGCCGGTGACCGCCCTCGAGGCGACCCAATTAGCCACGTCTGCCGTCGGGCGCGGCGCGTTAGGTGGAAATCCATGGAAGGGGAGGACGGGCCGGGCTCTGGAGTCGAAAGCCGCGTTTAAATGACTCGCCCGGCCCGATCGTTCGGGGATAAGGCGCACTGCCCTGTAATCCGCGCTTCTCCGTTCCGAGATAAGGCGCACTCGCCCTCGAATGCGCCCCCCCCACTCCGGATTAGGGGGGAACGTCACGCCCAAGTTCTCGTGGCTTCTGGCTACTCGGTGCGATATCTGGGCGGGAACTTCCCCTAGACGTGCGCTGCGTGCTCGACCGGGCGGTAGATGCCGATCTCGAAGGTGGCTCGGCCCTTGAACGGCGTGTCCCTGCCCGCCTTGGCGAACTCGGGGGTCTGCATCGACTCGGGGCCGTCGATCTCGTACTGGGTCAGGTAGCGACGACCCTCGGGGCCGTCGGTGACGAAGCGGCGCGCCGAGTGGATCCCCGGGCAGTCCAGGATGACCGGAAGGTGCTCGTGGTCGTACCACTGGTTGAAGGCCGGCTCATCGTCCGGTTCGACTTTGGCGACTATCGAGAGCAGCCAGCGCGCATCGCTCATCTCGTCATTTCCTCCTGGAGATTAATGTCGAACTATGAAACCATAAGGGGCGCCGCCCCGTGCGGCGAACCTGCGGCGAAGCGTTGCCGGTCCGGCGGAGACTTGCAATTTCTTCGAAATGTCATACCCTAGTCGGGGCTGGGGTCGGGTGGCCCCGGAAGTTGGAGGTGTCCATGGAAGCTGCGGAGACCCGAGCGCTCAGCGTCTTGCCCTCGATCGGTAAGATTCCGGCGCGCATGCTGGCGCAGGTGGTCCGCCAGGATCGCTTTGGCGATCCCCGCAGTGCCTTCGAGGTCGAGGAGATCGACACCCCGAAGCCCGGACCCGGTGAGGTGCTGATCGCCGTCATGGCGGCGGGCGTCAACTTCAACAACGTCTGGGCGGCGCGCGGCACGCCGGTCGATGTCATCGCCCAGCGTCAGCGGGCCGGCAAGCCCGAGGACTTCCACGTCGGCGGCAGCGACGCCTCTGGCATCGTGTGGGCGGTCGGCGACAGTGTCACCGGTATCGAGCCTGGCGACGAGGTCATCGTCCATCCCGGCTACTGGGACGCCGAAGACCCGTGGGTGGTGGCCGGCAACGACCCGATGATCGCGCCCTCGGCACGGATCTGGGGTTACGACGCCGAGCTCAACTATGGCTCCTTCGCCCAGTTCTCACTGGCCCAGGCGCACCAGGTGCTGCCCAAAGCCGACCACCTCTCCTGGGAGGAGGCGGCGGCGCCGACATTGGTTGGCACCACCGCCTACCGGATGCTTCACGGCTGGAAGGGCAACGAGGTGAAGGCGGGCGACGTCGTCCTGGTCTGGGGCGGATCGGGCGGCCTCGGCAGCCAGGCCATCCAGCTCGTCAAAGAAGCCGGCGCGCGCGCCGTGGCCGTCGTCTCCAGCGCGGAGCGCGGGGAGTACTGCGTCAAGCTGGGCGCGCTCGGCTACATCAACCGGCGCGACTTCAAGCACTGGGGCGTGCCTCCCCACTGGGAGGACAACGCGGGGCAGAAGGCGTGGGTCGGCGAGGCTCGCCGCTTCGGCAAGGCGATCTGGGACATCGTCGGCGAGCGCCGCAATCCCGCGATCGTGTTCGATCACCCGGGTGAGGAGACGGTGCCCACCAGCATGTTCGTGTGCCAGGAGGGCGGCATGGTGGTGATCTGCGCCGGGACGAGCGGCTATTCCGCGATGGTCGACGTGCGCTACCTCTGGGTGCGCCAGAAGCGCTTCCAGGGCTCCCACGGCGTCAACGACGAGCAGGCCCGGGCGTACAACGATCTCGTCCGCCAGGGTGCGATCGACCCGTGCCTCGGCCGGGTCGTCCCGTTCGACGAGCTGGGGCAGGTGCATTGGGAGATGGGCGAGGGCAAGGCGCCACCCGGCAACACCGTCGTGCTGGTCGGCGCTCCGAGACCGGGGCTCGGCCGCACGGGCTAGCGATGCAGGTCCCAGGTGCGGTCCTCGACAGCGAAACCCTCGTCGCGCAGGACGTCCGGATCGAGACCACCGCCGGCGGGGTGAACGCGTACTACGTGCGCGCCCGCGGCCTGGAGCAGGCACCGTCGATCATCGTGATCCACGAGGGCTTCGGTCTCGTCGAGCACATCCGCGATGTCTGCCGGCGCTTCGCCAACGTCGGCTACAACGCCATCGCGCCGGACCTCTATACGCGGATCGGCACGCCGGACGCGGCGGATCTACCGAGCGTGCTCGCGACGGTCAACGGGATCCGCGATGCGGATGTCGTCGCCGACCTCGAGGGCTGCGCGGCGTTCGCGCGCTCGCGGCCCGAGTCGACCGGCCGGGTCGGCGCGCTCGGGTTCTGCTCCGGCGGCCGGCAGAGCCTGCTGTTCGCCTGTCGCACCGACGCGCTCGACGGCGCGGTCTCCTGCTGGGGCGGCTCGATCCGTACGGCCGACGCCACGCACCGCACGACCGAGTCGAGGCCGGTACCGGTCATCGATCTGCTGCCCCACCTCGGCTGCCCCCTGCTCTTCGTCCGGGGCGACGAGGACCAGCATCCGTCGGCCGAGGATGCGGCTGAGGTGCGTATGCGCCTGATCTCGGAGGGCAAGGTCGGAGAGGTGCGTGAGTTCAAGGGAGCGGGTCACGCCTTCTTCGCGGACTACCGGCCGACCTATCGGGAGGATGCCGCGTTCCGCCTCTGGCCGGTGCTGCTCGACTTCTTCGATCGCAACCTACGGTAGGCGCGCCGCCGCCTCGAATCGTCCGAAGAACTCACGGTCCGCGTCGGTCCACCCGCCGGGTCGTTTCGCCAGCGCCGCTTCGACGCCCGCGGCAAGCAGCTTACGCAGCTGCGGTGCGCGCGCCGGATCGAGCGCCATCGGCTCCAGCGCCCGGACGTCACCGCTGAACGCGTACTCGACATCGCGCGGCACATAGATCGATCCACGTACGCGGCCGCCCGCGATCGCGAATCGGGCGCGAACGATCTCCTCGATGGCACCGGGCTCGCTCGCGCTCGAGCTCGCTCCGGCCAGGGCCGCGGCAGCGTGGCCGATCGAGCGGATCTCCATCTCGGCGGGGATGCTCTCGGTGTGGCCTGCCGCCGCGGCGGCGAGATGCGCGGCCGCGAGGATCAGGGCGGCGGCGGGCTCGCCGGCGAGCCGGGGGAGACGATCGCGTCGCGTCCGGACGCCGGAGCGATCTCCGCAAAGGCAGCGACGGCCGCGGCGCGGGAGCCGGCCGTCGTGCCGTCGGCCGCCGGGCGCGCCCGCTTCGAGAGCCAGCTCATGTCCGCGATCGTAGTCAAGACCGACCAATGGTGGTCAAGGATCGTTCGACTTTCATAGGACAATTGACCCACCTCTGGCGCGCTGCTAGAACCGCGACAGCGGAGCGTGGGAGAGGGTGACATGGACGATCGCATCGGTCTGAGCCGTCGGACATTCCTGAAAGCGGTCGGCGGTCTCGGGGCCCTCGCCCTGATCGAGGCCTGCGCGCCGGGCTCGACCATCACGCCGAGCGGCGCGATCGGGAGCAACGCCGGATTCCTCATCCCCGGCGCCGGGGCCCCGAAGCGTGGCGGCACCCTCAGCATGGCGCTCGCCGGTGCCGCGGCGGAGCCGCCGAACTGGGACCCGGTGCTCGGCGGGCTGCTGCCCTGGGCGGGCGGCTGGATGGGACCGTACGAGTACC
>WNFM01156766.1_pt1 | contig 45901 bp, 44 predicted proteins | sample 5400271 | NCBI WGS metagenome assembly WNFM01 (sample SAMN13153352, study PRJNA577476) | soil metagenome | isolation source: 60 cm saprolite on Douglas fir-dominated hillslope | place: USA:California | collected 2013-09-17
GCGCTGGCCGATGATCGTGCTGCGCAGCCCGAAGGGCTGGACCGGGCCGGCCGAGGTGGACGGCCTGCCGGTGGAGGGCACCTGGCGGGCGCACCAGGTACCGCTGGCCGAGGTGCGGACCAGTCCGGCGCACCTGCGGCAGCTCGAGGAGTGGATGCGGTCCTACCGTCCGGGCGAGCTGTTCGACGCCGAGGGCAGGCCGCGCCAGGAGCTGCTCGGCCTCGTGCCGCGCGGGGACCGCCGGCTGGGCGCCAGCCCGCACGCGAACGGCGGCGTGCTGCTGCGCGACCTGGTGATGCCGGACTTCCGCGACTACGCCGTGCCGGTCGCCGTCCCCGGGGCGCGCATGTCGGAGCCCACGCGGGTGCTCGGCGGGATGCTCCGCGACGTGATGCAGCTGAACCGGCCGCACCGCAATTTCCGGCTCTTCGGCCCGGACGAGACCGAGTCGAACCGGCTGAACGCCGTGCTGGAGGTCACCGGCAAGGACTGGCAGGAGCGCGTCATCGAGGTCGACCAGCACCTGGCGCCGGACGGCCGGGTGGTCGAGATCCTGTCCGAGCACACCTGCCAGGGCTGGCTGGAGGGCTACCTGCTGACCGGCCGGCACGGCCTGTTCAACTGCTACGAGGCGTTCATCCACATCGTCGACTCGATGTTCAACCAGCACGCCAAGTGGCTGAAGGTCAGCCGCCACCTGCCCTGGCGCCGCCCGGTCGCGTCGCTGAACTACCTGCTGACCTCGCACGTGTGGCGCCAGGACCACAACGGGTTCTCGCACCAGGACCCCGGCTTCATCGATCACGTGATGAACAAGAAGGCCGAGGTGATCCGGGTCTACCTGCCTCCTGACGTCAACACGCTGCTCTCGGTCGCCGACCACTGCCTGCGGAGCAGGGACTACGTCAACGTGATCGTCTCGGGCAAGCAGCCGTGCCCGGACTGGCTGGGCATGGACTCCGCGATCCTGCACTGCACTCGCGGGGCCGGGATCTGGGAGTGGGCCAGCAGCGACGCTCCCGGCTCGGAGCCCGACGTCGTGCTCGCCTGCGCCGGGGACGTGCCGACCCTGGAGATACTCGCGGCCACCGATATCCTGCGCCAGCACCTGCCCCAGCTGCGGGTCCGGGTGGTCAACGTCGTCGACCTGATGCGGCTGCAGCCGGAGACCGAGCACCCGCACGGGATGAGCGACGCCGAGTTCAACGCGCTGTTCACCACCGACCATCCGGTGATCTTCGCCTATCACGGTTACCCGTGGCTGATCCACCGGCTCACCTACCGGCGCGACGGCCACAACAACATCCACGTCCGCGGCTACAAGGAGGAAGGCACCACCACCACGCCCTTCGACATGGTCGTGATGAACGACCTGGACCGGTTCCACCTGGTGATGGACGTGATCGACCGGGTACCGGGCCTCGCCAATTCGGCCGCCTGGCTGCGCCAGCAGATGGTCGACACCCGGGCCAGGCACCATGCCTGGGTGCGCGAGCACGGCGAGGACCTGCCCGAGGTGCAGAACTGGGTCTGGCCCGGCCCAGCCACCCCGTCCTGACCCGCAACGCCACCGCGTGCCCTGCTGGTCCAGACTGCGGCCCGGCGCGTTAGGCCAGGACGCCGGTCTTGCGGAAGATGTAGAGGCCCATGAGGATGAACACGGCCGGGACGATCCACTGGCCCCAGCGCCGCAGGACCTGGGTGACCGCGTGGTGGGCGGCGAACCGGGACCCGGCCAGGCAGTACAGCGCCGTACCGGCCATGAACACCGCGATGATGAGGATGGTGCCGGTGACGCTGCTCGTTCGGAAGACGGGGGTGTAGACCGAGATGTTGTCGCCGCCGTTGACGATGGTCAGTCCCATGACCCCGGTCAGCCCGCTCACCACCGCGGGGGGGACGGACTGCCCGGACCTGCGGGCGCGGATCGTGGCGGCCAGCTTATGCAGGCCGAGCCCCAGAGGCACCAGGCCCAGCAGCCACAGCCAGCGCGCGGGGACGAGGGTCAGGCCGGCCGCGGCGCCCAGCGAGGCCGCCACCAGGATGGTGAACCCCGCGTACTGACCGGCCCAGATATGCCAGCCCCGGGGACGGCCGCCGGCGCGGGAGGACATGTTCAGCACGGTGAGCACGACGATGTCGTCGGCGTTGGTGCCGGCGAACAGCGCGGCGGCGGCCAGCACCGCGGCGACCATCTCGCGAGCGAGCATCCAGCCTCCAGCCAGCGGCGGCTATTCGGCAGTGCGGTGCTGATCGCGCTCGGCGCCGTCACGGCCGCTGGCGCGGTCCGCCCTTCCCGGGACGAAGATGCACTCTCCGCCCGCCGCCCAGGGGGGATGCGGATGCGGCGGCCGGCCCGCGCGGAAGACAGCCGCCGCCGCCCGCATCAGCCCCAGCGAGTCCTCGCGGCGGCGGGTGAAAGCCTCGGGGGTCATCAGGCCGCGGTGATCCCGGTTGCAGGCCAGCGCGAGCTCGGTGGCGGCCAGCTGATATTCAGCCATGGCGCGCAACCCCGGGAGGCCTCGGTGCAGCCTGGCCCACTGCCGCGCCAGGCGGCGCCAGTGCAGGCTGGCGAGCATCTCCACGTCGGCCTTCGTCACCGCGCCGGAGTCGGCGTAGCCGGGCAGGAATCCGGTGATCAGGCGGATGATGCGGCGCCGGTCGGCGAGCACCATGCCGCCCACCACGGCCAGCGCGGCGACCAGGATCAGGTCCACGACGACCAGCCGCACCGACCCGCCCGCTGCCGAGTAGTTCCACAGCGCATCGAGCGCCACGGCCGCGGCCCAGCCGACGCCGATCGCCCAGTACCCGCCCGACCCTTTGCGCATGGCGGCGTAGGTGACGCCGATGCCGATCATCGCGGCGAACAGCGGGCCCCACAGCGGGCCGAGTACGCCGCGCCTCGCGAAGGCCGCGGCGAGGGCGCCGAGGCCGCTGCGTTCGGCCTGGACGTAGGCGTAGAGGTTGGCGATCAGCGCGAAGCCAAGACCGGTCACGCCCGCATACACGACACCGTCGTGCGCGCCGTCGAGCTCCGGGCGGCGGAACCAGAACAGGGCGAGCAGCACCGCACCCGTCATCGTCTCGGCCACCAGGGCACCGCCGATGGCCGCGGTGAGCGTCACGGCCACCGCGCGCCCAGCGTGCGGTCCCAGCTCAGGCGTGGTAATGGCCCCCGTGTTGAGGGCACGGCCGACCAGCACGATCAGCGCGGCGACGCCCGCGCCAGCCCCGAACATCGCCGCCAGCAGGGCACGCGGCTCGGGCTCCAGCCGGTCGAGGTACAGCAGGCCACCCAGCACCGGCGGCACCGGGAGCAGCGCGAGCGCCAGGCCGGTGACGGTCGGCACCGGACCGCCGCGAACCGCGATGACCAGCGCGATCAGCGCGATCAGGCCGCAGGCGCCGAGGCCCGCGATGAAAACGACCGGTGTACGGCCGAACCGCCGGGCATCAAGCACGGCCTTCGGCTCGGCTGGCGCCATGCCAGGCAGCGTATCCGGTCACCGACCGTCCCGCTATGGCCATATAAGTAACCTTGGACGGCCGTTCCCGCATGCCCAGTTATGGTCAGTTATGAATGGTGATTTTCGGCCTGGCGCATTTTGGAATGCTCGGCACCCATCGTGCCCATTTCCACGATCCGCCCCCGGGCAGGCGCAAATTCCGGCCGTGACCCGGGCTGGCTCACCCGCGGTCCAGCGCAGCGGCGCGGCGCGGGTTACCGGGACCTGCGCCGCTCACGGCTCCATCAGCTCCGCCGGGGGGCGGCGGGCGGTGGCCTGGGTGGTATGGGCCAGGCCGAGCTGAAGCAGCATCTGCGGGGCCCCGGGCAGCCCCAGGCGGCTGCGGATCAGGTCCCGGATCGCGGCCGCCTCCAGCGGCTGGCTATACAGGCTGGCGAAGACCCAGCGGTCCGCGGCGTGGGCGAGCAGCCGGTGCAGCGCCTGGCCGGCGCGCAGCCAGTCGGCCCGGCCGTCTCCCGGAGTGACCAGCACCGCGGTGGCCGCGGCGGCCGGCCCGCCGGTCATGAGCATGCCGAGCTCGCGGCCCAGGTCGAAATCGCGCTGGCGCAGCCGCCCGCGCGGGCGGCCGGCCGGGCCCGCCGCGGCCGGGAATGATTCGGCCGGGACGCCGTCTCGGGCCGTGCTGCCCACGGCCCGGCTCCACCGGCGGACCTCGGCCCGGGCTACGGGGTCGAGGTCCTGCCTGCGGCTCGCCGCGCTCACGATGTCCGCTAGCTGCTGGTAGGTGATGGCCGACTCGACGAGGGCCAGGGTGGCACCCTCGGCCCGCGCGTCGTGCTGCAATGCGGGCAGCAGCCCGTCCGGCAGCGGCTCATCGGCGAACGGGCCACGATGCGTGTGCCGGTGCGGGACCGCCTCGAGCAGCCGGCGCTCGATCTCGGTCAGCGGCGTCCCGGTGCTCAGTCTGACCCGGGCGAGCAGCCGCAGCCTGGCCGGGTCAGGGAGCGATTCGACGACGGGCTGGTAACCCAGTGACCGCACCGCGAGGCGCAGCCCGAACAGGGCGGCGCCGCAGCTGATGAGCATTTCCCGGCCAACTGGGTCCACCAGGAGCTTGCGCCTCGGGTCGGCGTACAGCTCGATCGCGTCCGGGCTGACCTTGAACCGCCACGGCTGCGTGTTGTGCACCGACGGCGCGCGCGCCGCAGTCGTGATCAGGTACCTGACCTGATCGGCCGGGATCGCCACCGCCTCCTGAGCGGGCGGCGGGGCCAGGGTATCCGTGGCGCTGCGCCGAGCCTTGCTGGTCATCTTTCTCACCTGCCATCGTACAGCCAGGTGACCAAGGTCCCGGTCCGGGCCCGGCTGGGACGGCGGGACGGGCTGGGCTGGAACGCCCGGGAACTCGGTCACCGCTCAGCGTGACCTACGTCCCTACCAGCGCAGCGCAACACCAGCGATGCTTGAGCCGTGGCAAAGGCAGGCTCGCGTGATTCGTCACGGCCGGCCATAGCGGGAGAACTGTCCCGGCGGCTGGCCGGCGAGCTGCTGGCCGCCGCGACCGCGGCGCCTTCGATGCACAACACTCAGCCCTGGCGATTCCGGGTGGTGTTTGCCACGTGCACGATCGAGCTGCGCGCCGACCCGGAGCGAACGCTGCTGGTCACCGACCCGTCCGGCCGGGCCGTCCACATCGCCTGCGGCGCCGCCCTGCTCAACCTGCGCCTGGCGGCCGCGGTCGCGGGCCGCGAGCCAGTGGTCCAGCTGCTCGCCGACCCGGACCAGTCACTGCTGCTGGCGACGGTCCGCCTGGCGGGACCGCACCGGGCCCAGCCGGACGAGCGCGAGCTGCATGCCGCGATCACCCGGCGGCACACCAACCGGGGCCCGTTCAGCGGGCGCCCGGTGCCGCCGGGCGTGCTGGCCGAGCTCGCCGACGCGGCCAGGGTCGAGGGCGGCATCCTGCACGTCCTGGACCGGGACGAGACGGCCCGCGTGCTGTACCTGGTCCGGGACGCCGAGCGCGACCGGCTCGCCGATCCCGCCTACCGCGCCGAGCTGGCCCGGTGGGCGGGCGGGCCCCGCGACCGGGAGGGCATACCCGACAGCGCTCTCGGGCCCCGGTCCCCCGACCGTCCCGCCCCGGTGCGCGAGTTCACGCCGGGCCGGACGGGGCCGGCCGGCTACGCCTGGTTCGAGGAGAACCCGCAGCTTGCCGTCCTGTCCACGCATTTCGGCGGACGAGCGCACTGGCTGCAGGCCGGCCAGGCGCTGCAGCGGGTGCTGCTGACCGCCACCGGGCGCGGGATCGCCGCCAGCCCGCTCACCCAGCCGCTTGAGACGAGCGACGCCTGGCTGGTGCGAGATCCGCGGTCCGAGCACGAGGAGCCCCAGATGATCCTGCGCCTCGGCTATGGCCTGCCGGTGCCGCCGACCCCCCGGCGCCCCGTTAAGGATGTGCTGGACGAGTAGCCGGCCGAGCACGGTTACCCTTCCGGAACGGCCCGGCCGCTCAGGGCCTGGCGGACGCGGGCGAGCCGCTCGCCGTCCCACTCGACCGCCGGGTCAGGTTCGAGGAACGCCGACCCGATGCTGGCGAGGCCCAGGGCCGGGAGGGACCACTCCTCCTGGCCGGCCGCTCCGAACGGGCTGGCCTGCGCCCGGTGCGTCGCCAGCTCGGGCACGGACCAGGGCGGCGGCACAGCAGAAGGAGGTAACGATGGGCACCTGGCCTTTCTCTGACGACAGCCTGCGGGCCATGTACCGCGGAGGCCGGGCGGACGCGACGGCGCGCCGTTTCGCGCGCCTGTGGGCCGCCGTGTTCGGGGCCGGACGGGTCGTGCGGTTCCCGCTCGGGATGGCCGGCCGGGACGGTCAGTGGTACCTCGTGCCGATGCTCGGCAAGCAGTCCAACTGGGTCCAGAACGTGCGCGCCGCGGCGGACGGGCCACGCTCATGCACGGGCGCGCCGTCGGTTGCCGGCTCGTCGAAGTGCCGGCGAGCGAGCGCGCCCCGATCATCAAGCGCTACCTCGAGCAGGTGCCGGGCGCCCGCCCGCACATCCCGGTCGGCTGCGACGGCGTCAAGCCCGGCTGGACCAGGGTCAACCTCAATTACTTCATCTCGCCCGCCGCCGCCGACTACATCACCGCCGCGGTGGAGCTGATCGCGGCAGACGGCTACCGGCTGCTGCCCGACTACAGGTTCGACCCGCACACCGGGCTGTGGCGGCATGCCAGCGGGCCGCTGCGACCCCGGCTGACCCTGGCCGAGGTCTGCTACGGCCCGGACGGCGAGATGCATTACCCCCGGTGCCGCGCCCGCGCTGGCGAGGACGCTTTCCCCGGTTATCTGCGGCAGGCCCGTGCGCTGCTGGCTGGTCGCCCCGAGCAGGTCGAGGACGGGCCGACCGGGCTCAGCGCCGACTTCGAGGCGCTGCGCTGGTTCCCGCTCCCGCCGTCCTGCCTTGTGGGCGCGCGAGCGGAGGGAGAAGACCCCCGATGATGAAAAATCCCGGTGCCCATCCCGGCGCCGCCGACCCGGTGACCTTCCGGACGACGTGCGGGCGGGACCTGCGGGTCGGAAGGCTTGCGCTCGGCCGGGCCGAGCGGCCGAGCTGGCGCGTAAGCCTGGACGTCGGGCATCCGCCCGGCCCGGGCGACGGCACCTGGGCCGGGCTGACCCCGGCCGAGGCGCGCAGGCTAGCCGCGGCCCTGCTCGAGCAGGCCGCGGCCGCCGACCGCGCGGCCCGCGAGGGCGGGGCCGACGATGACCCCGCCAGCCCGGCCGGCGAGGGGCAGATCGACGTCGCCCACGCCGGCGGCGAGTCGTACGCGATCGCTACCCGCGGCCACGCGGCGCTGACCGACCAGCCCGCCAGCAACGGCGGAGCCGACGCGGCACCGACCCCGACCGAGCTCCTGGTCGGAGCGCTGGCCACCTGCGTCGCCTTCTACGCGGGCCGGTACCTGGCACGGAACGGCCTGGACCGCGACGGGCTGCACGTAACCGCCCAGTTCATCATGGCCGCCGACCGGCCGGCCCGGGTCGGCGCCATCTGGCTGCGGGTCACCGTGCCCGCCGGCGTCCCGGCGGCCCGCCGGGCGGCCCTCCTCGCTGTTGCGTCGCATTGCACGGTCCATAACACCCTGCGGCAGGAACCCGCCATCACCATCGATGTCGCGTGACCTGGCCAGGCTCGGACCGCGGCCGACGGGCAACGTTCGCGCCATCAGCGGCAAACCGACAGCGGACGCAGTGCCCGGCGGCGTGCGGACCGAGATCGCATCGAGCTGGAGGCGCTCGGCCTCCCACATCTCCCCCGATGTCACCCAGGCGCTGCTGGCCAGCGAGGGTGACACGCGCGCCGCGTGGGAGTCCAGCCCGCTCAGCGCGGCCGTGCGGCACCTCGAGGCGGAGCTGCGCGCGGCCGCGGACGACGGGGATCTCGTCGTCGCCGTCACCGATCCCGGCGCGCGCATCCTGTGGACGCACGGCGGGCCGGTCATGCGGCGCAACGCGGAGAAGGTGAACTTCGTTCCCGGCGGCCGGTGGGACGAGGCGAGCGTCGGGACGAACGCCCTGGACCTCGCGCTGCGGCTCGACCGCACTGCCACGGTCTACTCCGCCGAGCACTACTCCAGCTGCGTACACGACTGGGTGTGCTACGCGGCGCCGGTGCATGACCCGCGCACCGGGCAGCAGCTCGGCGTGCTGGATCTGTCGACGACCTGGGACCGCGCGCATCCGATCGGTCCGGCCACGGCCCGGGCGCTGGCCCGGCTCCTGGAACGCGAGGCCCGGCCGGCCAGCACGCAGGCGCCCGCGGGGAAGGCCGGCGCCGGGCCGCCAGGCACCCGGCCCGGCCGCGGCGCGCTGGACCTTCGCCTGCTCGGCCGGGCTGGCGCGTGGCTGAACGGCCGCCCGCTGCGGGCCACGCGGCGGCAGACGGAGATCCTGGCGCTGCTCGCTCTCAGTCCCGAAGGACTTGACCTGGGCGAACTGCACGCGCGGCTGTACGGTGACCGGCCGGTCAGCCCGGGCACGCTGAAGGCCGAGATGTCCCAGCTGCGCGCCGTGCTCGGCGGGCGGCTGACTTCCCGGCCGTACCGGATCGACCTGCCGGTGCGCTGCGATGTCACCGACGTGCTCGACCGGCTCCGGGCCGGTGACGTCGCCGGCGCCGCGCAGCGGTACGGCGGTGAGCTCCTGCCCTGGTCGGAGTCCCCCGCGCTCATCGAATACGGGAACTTCGTCACCGTCGCGCTGCGCACGGCGCTGCTGTCCGACCCGCAGCCCGCGGCGGTGCTTCGCTACACCGAAACCGCTCCCTACGACCTGGAGCTGCTCGAACGGTGCGCACCAGCGGCCGGGGCCCACCGCGGGGCCGCAGCGGGCCCCCAAGCGAGCGGGCCCCGGTCTCGCCGCTGATCTACCGGCGCGGACCTACCTTTGGCCAACCTCCGGCCGCTTACGCTGCCGGAGGCACAACCCACCTTTATCCGCCTAAGGAGGGGCGACATGGCATACCCTGCCGTCCCGGCATTCACGCGGCCCGCTCCGGCACCGCCCTTCAGCCAGCTGCAGTCTGCGCGGCACGGTCTCCAGGAGGTCCGCCGCCAGGCCGCGGAGGACGAGCGTCGCCGGCTCGCCCGGGAGCTGCACGACAGTGTCATCCAGCAGGTCCTCGCCGCCGGGCTGACGATCGACTGGTGCCTCGCGGAGGTGCCCGCGGGGTCGCCCGTGCACGCGAAGCTCGAGCACGCCAGGCGGCTGACCAGCATCGCCGTGCGGCGGCTGCGATCGTCGCTGCAGACCCTGGCCGAGGGCCCGAGACCCGATGAGGAGGATCTGCCTGACATGCTGCGGCGCCTGCTGGCCTTCCCCCTGACTCATGACCTCGACCTCAGCGTTGAGGTGGCGGGCACACCCGTTGCGCTGCCCGGGGCGGTCCGCAGGTCGCTGTATCGCGTCGCCAGCGAGTGCCTGTTCAACACGGCCAGGCATGCCGGAGCGCAACGCGCGGTCATCCGGCTGAGTTACGGTCCGGGCGTGGTGGTGCTGTCCGTCGCCGACGACGGGCACGGAAGCCCGGAAGCGCTCCGGAAGATCATCCGTGGTGACCGGCCGGGCCCGGGCGGCGGCTACCATTTCGGGCTGGCCGACCTCGCCGGCCGGGCCGAGGAGATGGGCGGGACGATGCGGGTGACCACGTCCGACCTGGGCGGGATAGCAGTCGAGGTGCTGGTGCCGGTGCCGGGAGGCCTAGATGAATGAGATCCGGGTCGGCCTCGTCGACGATCACTCCATCGTGCGCCAGGGCCTGCGGGCCATGCTCGACAGGCAACCGGACCTGCGCGTGGTCGGCGAGGCGGCGTCTGCGGCGGCGGCGCTGGCGATGGTCGCGCAGGCCCGGCCGGATGTCGTGCTGCTGGATCTCAAGCTGTCGGCGGGCAGCGACTGTGACGGCCTGCGCGTGTGCGCCGCCGTGACCGAGCGCTTTCCGGGCAGCCGGGTTCTGGTACTGACGACATTCGCGGACGAATGGCTGATCCTCGAGGCCCTGAAGCAGGGCGCGAAGGGGTTCCTCGTGAAGGACGTGGAAATCACCGAGCTGGTCCGAGGGATCCGGGCCGTGCACCGGAGCGAGGGCGCCTTCGACTCACGCAGCGCGAGCGTCGTCGTCCACTGGATGCACGGCCAGCGCGGTCCCGGCGCTCCGGCCCAGCAGATCACGCCCCGGGAGCGGGAAATCCTCGCCCTGCTCGCCCGCGGGCTGAGCAACAGCGCGATCGGGCAGCGGCTGTACATCTCCGCCACGACCGTGAAGTTCCACGTCGGTAACGTGATGCACAAGCTGGGCGCGACGCGCCGCGCGGAGGCCGTGTACGCGGCGAGCAAGATCGGGCTTATCTGAGCGCCGGCCCGGGGCGGGAGCACGCGGCAGCAGCACGGGGCGGCAGTGCCGACCTCAGGTCCCGAGGGCCTCGAGCTCGCTCAGTTCTTCGTCGGTCAGCAGCCGCGAGCAGATGAGGAAGCGGACGCCGAGCGGCGCCTCCAGGGAGAAGCCGCCGCCTCGGCCGGGAACCACGTCGATCGTCAGGTCGGTGTAGCTCCAGTACTCGAACTGAGTCAGGCCGGGCTCTCCGGGTCAATGGCCAGCCGGGGCTGCTGCCCGGCAGCGGGTCGTGCGGCAGTCTCGGCTGCGGGCGCGGGGCTGGTGATGGCATCAGCGATGCGGGTCAGCAGCGACCGGATCGTCGCCGTGGCCGCCCGGCCCAGCAGCACCCGGTCAAGCCCAGCGCCGACGCCGCCCAGCGGCGGCCGGTAAGCGCCGTCCAGCCTCATCAGCGTCTGCCCGGCATCGCCAGGCGTCACGGTCAGGTCGGCGTCCAGCACAGGAAACAGCCCACCGGTCAGGCCGGTCGCCTCCCACCGCAGCGACAGCACCATCGCATCATCGCGGGGCACCGGCTCCAGCAGGCTGACCTTGACCAGCTTGGACGCGCCGGGCACGTCACCAAACGGGCCGACCCGGATCAGGGCGGCCAGCCCGTCAGCATAGGCACCGCCCGACGCGGTGCTCAGCCAGCCACCCTGGGTCAGGTTCTCCAGCCGCGCCTGCGCCGCTTGGAAGCTGACGCCGAGCACGAGCTGATGGCTGATGAACATCTCCTCAATCCACCGCCTGTCCGGCCGCCAGGTCAGGGCCGAAGGTCACCAGCCATAGTGCTTTGGACCCTAATGCTTTGGACCCCCAATGACTGCATGCCCGTTCGTGTCAGGCTCGATGATGTGAGCCGCGACACTGCGGGGCCGCGCAGATCCTGCAGGCTCCGGCCCACCAACGGAGACCCTTCCGTGATCGCCGACCGTGGTCAATGTGAGCAGAGTCATGGCCGCCGCCACGATCCCAGCCGATGCGCCATAGGCCCACGGGTTAACGGCATGGGATACGGCCGACCGATGATTCCCTGCAAGGGCGGCGGTGGTCCCTATCACCGGTGACTTAAGACCCTGCCGCGGGCCGACGGGGCCGGCCGACCATGACTTTGGAGAGTCGTCTCCGGATGGACGAGCAGGAATGAGGTCGGTAATGGCGGGCAAGCGGGTGCTGGTCATCGGGGGGAACTTCGGAGGGTTCACGGCGGCCCTGGAACTCAAGCACGAGCTGGGCACGGACGTCGAGGTGACGGTGTTGTCGGCCTCGGACCGCTTCCTGTTCAACCCGTCGCTGATCTGGCTGCCGTTCGGCAAGCGCGACGCGGCCGGCATCACCTTCCCGCTGGAGCCGGTGCTCGACGCCCACGGGATCGGCTTCGCGCACGCAGAGGCGACGGCGATCGATCCGGCCGCCCAGACGGTATCAACCGCCAGCGGGAGCTATGGATACGACTACCTGGTGGTCGCCACCGGCTACCGCAACAAGTTCGACGTCGTACCCGGCCTGGGCCCGGGCGGCTACGCGCAGACGATCACCACCCTGGCCGATGCCGAGCGGGCAGGTGAGGCGTGGCGGAAGTTCCTCGATGACCCGGGACCGGTGGTGATCGGCGCGACCCAGGGCGCGAGCTGCTTCGGTGCCGCTTACGAGTTCCTCTTCAACACATCTCACCAGCTGCGCAAGGCCGGGCTGCACAAGAAGGTGACGCTGACCTTTGTCACCGCGGAGCCGTTCGTCGGCCACTTCGGCATCGGCGGCCTGCCGGGCGGCGAGAAGCTGCTGGGGATGTTCCTGAAGAAGGAGGGCATCGCGGCGCTGACCGGCGTCGCGTTCGAGGAGGTCACCGGCGACCGGATCAAGCTGACCGACGGCACCGGCGTGCCGTTCAAGTATGCCATGGTGGTGCCGCCGTTCATCGGCCAACAGGTCGTGCGCGCCACTGCGGGCCTGCCGGACGACAAGGGGTACATCCCGGTGCAGGACACCTACCAGTCGAAGGCCTACCCGCAGATCTACGCGGCCGGGATCGCGGCCCAGGTGCCGGTGCCCTGGCAGACGGCTGTGCCGATCGGGATCCCCAAGACCGGGTTCCCCACCGAGTCGATGGCCAAGGTAGCCGCCCGCAACATCGCCGCGGCGATCAGGGGCGAGCCGCCCGCCAGCCACAAGGACTTCGGCGAGATGGCCGCCGTGTGCATGATGGACGCCGGCGCCAACGGCGTGATGATCCTCGCCGACCACATGCTGCCACCGCGCAAGGCCGCCGTCATGATCCCCGGCCCGCAGGTGCACGCCATGAAGGTCGCATTCGAGAAGTACTACCTGTGGAAGAGCCGCCACGGTTACATACGGCTGCCGTGATTCTCAGGTCGTCGGGCAGGCCCTGAACTGTGCACCGGCGCGCTGGCAGACTGGAGTGATGGTGTTGTGGCGGGTACGTGACTTCCACGATGACGACCTGGACGCCGCGATCCGGCTATGGGGCGATCCGAAGGCCGGGGGCGAGGCACCGGTCTTCGGCCTTTCCGACCTGGTGTCCGCCGTCCGTGCACACGAGGCCGCAGTGGTGGCGGTCGTCGGCGAAGATCTGGTCGGGGCCGCCGTGGCCACCGTCAGCGCTGGCCGTGCCTGGGTGACACGGATCAGCCTCGCCGCAGCGTGGCGGAACCGGGGCATCGGCAGCGCGATGCTGACTGAGCTTGAGCGCCGCCTGGTGGCGGCGGGCGTGCACCGTATCGACTGCCTGCTCGCCAGCGACGATGAGGTCGGCGCGCTGGCCCTGGAGCATTGCGGGTATCGGGCCAGGCCGGGCATGGTGTTCTACGAGAAGCTGGAGCCGGTCGGGCCGGAGAACGTCGGCATCCTCGGCCAGCTCGGTGGGCGCCTGCTGCGGGCGGGTATCTGGGACGAGCTGGAGGGAATGGCCAGGGAGAAGGAGCTGATCGAGCGCAGGGTGATTCTTCCGCTGGCCCACCCTGAGCTCGCCGAGCGGCTCGGCCTGGTGCCGCCGCGGGCGGTGGTGCTGTTCGGCCCGCCGGGGACGGGCAAGACCACCTTCGCCAAGGGGGTTGCCGCCAGGCTCGGCTGGCCGTTCGTCGAGCTGTTCCCCTCGCGCCTGGCCGGTGACTCCCCGGCCGGGCTCGCCGCGGCCCTGCGGGAATCGTTCACGCTGGTGGCCGAGCTGGACAAGGTGCTGCTGTTCATCGACGAGGTGGAGGAGATCGCCGGGCTGCGCCAGCCCAGGACCGTCTCCGCGGCCCAGGGAGTCACCAACGAGATGCTCAAGCTCATCCCCCCATTCCGGGACAAGGACCAGCGGCTGCTGGTGTGCGCGACGAACTCGGTCCGCGCGCTCGACACCGCGCTGCTGCGGCATGGCCGGTTCGACTACGTCCTGCCGGTCGGCCCGCCTGACCAGGAAGCCCGCCAGGCGATCTGGGACCGCTACCTGCGGGCCATCCCGCACGGCGAGCTGGACCTGGCGGCGGTAGTCGCCCAGTCCGCGCTGTTCACCCCCGCGGACATCGAGTTCGCGGCGCGGCGGACCGCCCAGATCGTGTTCGAGCGAGTCCTGTTCGAGCACTCCGGCGAGCTGGCGGACACAGCGGATGTGCTGCGCGGCGTCGCCGAGACCAGGCGTACCCTGACGCCGCAGATGGTCGCCGAGTTCGAGCAGGACATCACCGACTTCGCCAGGACTTGACCCGGCAGGACCCACCGTGGCCGGTGCGATGCCACGGCCCAATGGCACAGGGCCGGTCACGGCGTGCCTGGGGCTGACCGGTGCTCCGCTTGACCAGTCGCTGCAGCCTGTCACGGCCTACTGACATTCATTCGCTGCCATCATTGTCGTGCACGAAGGATGTCACCGCCGCGGCGAAGGCGCCGGGATCCTCCCAGAAGAACAGGTGGCCGAGCCCGGGAAAGGTGACCAGGTCAGCGCGGGAGATGCGGCCGGCCAGCAGCCGGGCGGTCCGCGACGGTCGACGCGGACAGTGCGTTCTCCACGTGGCGGCGCAGTACCTCCTCTGGCGCGAGGCGCTGGCTGGCGGCGATCAGCCGCACCGACGGCAGGGGCATGGGATAGGCGAACGGCCAGCCCGGCGTGGTGCACGCCAGGATAAGCCGGCTGACCCGGTCGGGGTGCCGCACCGCGAGTTCCTGCGCGATCATGCCGCCGAGGCTCGCGCCCAGCACGTGCGCGGCACCGATCCCGGCGTCGTCGAGGACGGCCAGCGCGTCACCGGCCATGTCGGCGACGCTGAAAGAGCCCGCGGCGGCGCTGCGGCCGCTGCCCCGGTTGTCGACGAGCACGAGGCGGAACCGGCGCTGCAGCGGCCCGATGGCCGGCCCCCAGCCGGCCCGGTCGAAGCCGAGCCCCTGGATGAGCAGCAGCGCGGGCCGCCGGGAGACGGCGAGGCCGCGCAGCTCGTAAGCGATCCGTAGGTCACCGCGGCGGGCGTATCGCGTCCTGCTCACCAGGCTAAGCACTCCTCCGGGCTGGTCCGGGCCACGATCTGGTCAGAGGTCGCGGCTGCGGTCGGTGCCGAGCATGCTGTCGTAGACGGCGATGAGGGCTGCTTTCTGCTCGCTGGTGAGCCGGTGGTCGGCGCGGATCGCGGCGGTGACCTGCTCGGCGGTCGGGCCGACGGCGTCCGGATCCTCCGCGTCGAGCAGGCCGGCCTGGACGAGCAGGGTCTCGGCGGAAATGTTGAGGGCTTCGGCGATGAGCTTGAGGACCCGCACGGAAGGCTGGTGCATGCCGCGCTCGACCTGGCTGAGGTAGGGGTTGGACAGGCTGGTCAGCTCGGCGAACTGCCGCAGCGACAGCCGCGCCAGCTGGCGCTGGCTGCGGATGAACGCGCCGAGGGCCTCCATCTGCGCGCTCCACGGATCGGGCACCGGCGACCTCCCTTCGCCGGCCGGCCCGAGCATCCTGCCGTCATCCGCCGGTCGGCCAACCCGCTAAGTATAGTGAGCATGGTGATGCGCGGCGGGTGGCTTTCGCTTCCCGCCGCGCACCGTCTGGTGAGGTCACTTGGCCTGGGGGGCGGGCTTCTTGGGCGCCGTGTCGTCCTTGGCGGTGTCGTTCTTGGCGGTGAGCGCCGGCGCGGCGGCGGCGATCACGTCCTCGGCGAACTTGCGCTGGGCGGCGAGCAGCTGCTCGGCGAAGTCGTAGGCGTTGGCGACCACCTCGCCCGGCTTGGGCAGCTTGTCAGCGAACGGCAGCTGCGGGGTCGGCAGCGACGGGGTGATGGACTGGACGGTCTCGGCCCAGGTCCGGATCGCGTCGGTGACGGCTTCCTGGCTCTTGTGGATGGTGTCCAGGATCTGCTCCTGGAGCTCCTTGCTGGCGGTACGGGCGTCGGTCATCTGGATCTCCTCCTTGACGTTTGTATGTGCTCAGTATATCAAGCAAGGTGGATGGTTTGTCAAGCGGGGCGGGACGGGGCGGGCGGCTAGGAGCGGCGCGTTCGCACCCGCTGTCGGCTGCGGTGAGCCGGGGTATCGACCGGGCGGCCACGGTGGCGCGCCTCGATGCCGACGACTGCTCTTGACCGGCGGTGAACCCGTCAGCTCAGTCGGATGTGACGGCGGTGGAGTCGGTCGCGCCGAACGCGTCCCCCAGGCTGGTGAGGTCAACGGGGAGCCGTGCCTGCGCGGGCACATGGTCCAGGAGCGGACGCATCGCTTCGAGGGCGGCCAGGATTTCGCGCCCGACCTGCTGCGCGGAACGCATCGCATCCACGGAAACCAGGATTCCGCGCTCGCGGTACCACGCGACAATGGGGGACGTCACTTTATGGTAGGGGGCAAGGCGCTGGGCAATGATGTCTGCGGTGTCGTCGGAGCGATGCTCGAGCGCAGCTCTAGCCAGCAATCGTCGCATGAGTTCCGCATCGCCTGCCTGCAGGTGCAGCGCCACATCCGCGGTCATCCCGAGTTCGCGGCCCATCAGATAGGCCGCGCGGGCTTGTTGCATGTTTCGCGGGACTCCGTCTAGGACAAACCCGCCTCCGGTCGCCTTTGCGGCGACCATCGCCTCCCGCAGCATGTCAAGTACGATCTGGTCGGGCACGAGTTCGCCGCGGTCGAGATACTTCTGAACGGCTTGGCCGAGAGCGGTCCGCCGCGCTACGTGATCGCGCAGCAGTTCACCGGTCGCGATGTGCAGGATGTCGAAGTGCGCGGCGATCAGCGCGCCCTGAGTACCCTTCCCTGCGCCCGGGGGCGCGATCATCAGTACTCGCATGCTCATCTCCTCACGTCATCACCCCGCGCACTGGGACCGTCACGACTGCGACTTGCCGGCGGTGGTGCCGACGGGGCCGGGGGTGTCGTCTGTGGGTGCGGGCTGGGAGTGGTCCCAGGTCCGCCAGATGAGGCGGTGGACGGGGATGAGGCGGGGGATGTCGCGGAGTCCGGGGAGGAAGGGGACCAGGAGCAGCAGGATGGTGGCAGGCCGGTCATGTAGACGGCGATCATGTCGATGTTGGCGGAGTGGTTCCACCCGGGGATCTGGTACCACAGGGTGTAGAGCCACAGCCAGGGCTGGCCGGGGTAGCTGCCGGTCTCGTTCATCACGCCCCACTGGGCGCCGGTCAGGTTCATGGCCTGGGCGGTGGTCGCGAAGTAGCCGCCGTCGTTGATGAACAGCAGCGGCTTGGTGAAGTTGGTGCCGTAGAACGGCTGCTGGGACAGCAGGTCGGTGTCGAGCGCGCCGCTGCGGGCGAGGGTGAGCTCGCCGGCCAGCAGGGCGGGGACCGGCCCGTCGGCGGCCGGGGGGACGACCGGGGTGCCGCTGGCGAATGTCACCTTGGTCACCGCGGTGGCGTAGGCGGTGGCCCACTTGGCCTGCTGGGCGGGCGGGGCTGCCTTGTAGGTGGCGAGGGGGGCGGCGATCGCCGGGTCGGTGCGCGCGAGCGTGGCCAGCGGGCCGAGGACGAAGTCCTGCGCCGGGCTGAGCGGCTGGGTGGTGCCGAACCAGGCCTGCGGGGAGAACAGCAGCCGCTGCACGAAGGCAACATCGGCCTCGCCGATGACTGCCGGCGCGTAGTGCGCGAGGTCATCGATCAGCACGGCCGCCTTGACATCCTGGTGAATAATGCCGGGATCACGATCGACCGCACTGTAGCGAAGATGTCGGATGAGGACTGGCAGAAGGTGATCGCCGTTAACCTGTCCGGGGCGTTCTTCATGGCCAAGGCCGCGCTTGACCACATGATCGAGCGTGGCACCGGCCGGATCATCAGCGTGTCCTCGGCGATCGGCGAGACCGGCAATATCGGCCAGGCCAATTACGCGGCGTCCAAGTCCGGGCTGTTCGGCCTGACCAAGTCGCTGGCGAAGGAAGCTATCTTCCAGCTCAACCGTGCGGAGCGGCCGCCCGGCGACGGGATCGGCCTCACGGTGAACGCGGTGACCCCGGGCTTCATCGCCACTGACATGGTGGCGACGATCCCGGACAAGGTGCTCGATCGGATCAGGGGGCAGATTCCGGTTGGCCGGCTGGGCCGGCCGGCGGAGATCGCCCGCGTCGTCTGCTTCCTGGCGGCCGACCAGTCCGCCTATATCACCGGCCAGATCTGGGCGGTCAACGGCGGCCTGGATATGTGAGGGGCGGCCGGGGCATCGCCGCGATCTTCGAGCGAATGTGTGCGCCGAGAGGCCCGGCGAGGTGGCCTCCCGCGGGCCGTGAGCGCCGAAGGAGCGAACTGTGGAGTTCGACGTAGTCATCGAGATCCCGAAGGGCCAGCGCAACAAGTACGAGATGGACCATGGGACAGGACGGATACGGCTGGACCGGATGCTGTTCACCTCTACCCGCTATCCGGCCGACTATGGCTTCATCGAGCACACGCTCGCCGACGACGGGGACCCGCTTGACGCGCTCGTCCTTCTCGACGAGCCGACCTTCCCGGGTTGCCTGATCGCCTGCCGAGCGATCGGGATGTTCCGGATGCGGGACGAGATGGGCAACGACGACAAGATCCTGTGCGTGGCTGCGACGGATCCGCGGATGGCCCATCTGCGCGACATCCGCGACGTTTCCGAGTTCGACCGCCTGGAGATCCACCACTTCTTCGAGGTTTACAAGGCACTGGAGCCCGGCAAGGAAGTCGAGACGGCTACTTGGGTAAACCAGGCGGCCGCCTATAACGAGATCGAGGCGTGCCGGGAGCGTGCTCGCAGCGCAGGCGATCAGGGCGGCTAGCGAAAGAAGCCGGCGCGACGCTCAACGAGCCAGAGGCAGCGCGATTGTGAGCATGGTGATGCGCGGCGGGTGGCTTCCGCGGCCCGCCGCGCACCGCCTGATGGGGTCACTTGGCCTGGGAGGCGGACTTCTTGGCGGCGGTGTCGTTCTTGGCGGTGAGCACCGGCGCGGTAGCGGCGATCACGTCCTCGGCGAACTTGCGCTGGGCGGCGAGCAGCTTCTCGGCGAAGTCGTAAGCGTTGCCGACCAGCTCGCCTGGCTTGGGCAGCTTGTCAGCGAACGGCATTGGGGGGACCGGCAGCGACGGGGTGATGGACTGGACGGTCTCGGCCCAGGTCCGGATCGCGTCGGTGACGGCCTCCTGGCTCTTGCGGATGGTGTCCAGGATCTGGTCCTGGAGCTCCTTGCTGACGGTGCGGACGTCGGTCATCTGAATCTCCTCCTTGACGGTTGTCTGTGCTCAGTATATCTAGCATAGTGGGTTGTTTGTCAAGCGCGGTCGGAACGGCATCAGCCGCGGACGTAGTCGCCCGGCGCCTCGCCGAGCGCGGGGTAGCGCTCGCTGCCCATCGGCGGCGGCGGGCCGAGCTGGCCGGCCCGCGCGTCCGCCCAGGCGGCCCAGTCCTCCCACCACGAGCCGCTGTGCCTCTGCGCGGCCTCCCGCCACTGCGCCGGGTGCTCCGGGTAGTGCTCGCCCACCTCGTACCACGACTTCGGCCCCGGCGGGTTGACGATGCCGGCGATGTGACCGCCGTTAGACAGCACGTAACGTACGCTCCCGCCCAGCAGGCCGGTCGCCTGGTACGACGACGGCCAGGGGACGATATGGTCGTTCACCGCGCCGACGATGTAGGTGTCGCTCTTGACGTCAGCCAGCGACAGCAGCGTCCCGGCCAGCTCCAGGTCGCCGCGGGCGAGCTGGTTGCGCACATACAGCGACCGGAGGTAAAAGGAGTGCATGGCCGCGGGCAGCCGGGTACTGTCCGCGTTCCAGGCGAGGATGTCGAAGGCGGGCGGGCTCTGGCCCATGAGCCAGTTCGACGCCACGTAGTTGAAGATCAGGTCGTTCGCCCGCAGCACGTCGAACGTCAAGGCCATCGCGGAGCCTTCCATAACGCCGGTGCGGGCCATCTTCGCTTCCAGCCGGGAAACGGTCTGCTCGTCGGAGAACGCGCCGAGCACGCCGGGCTCGCCGTAGTCCAGCAGGGTGTTGAGCAGCGTGAGCGAGCCGACCCGGTTGTCGCCGGTTTCGGCGAGATAGGCAGCGAGCATCGCGGTCAGCGCGCCGCCCAGGCAGAGCCCGACGATGTCGATCACGGGCGAGCCGGTGATGTCACCGATCACGTCGAGCGCGGTCCTCGGGCCGTGGATGAGGTAGTCGTCGAGGGTCACGCCGCCCATCGAGGCGTCCGGGTTGCGGTACGAGATCGCGAACACGGTGCGCTGGTGCCGGGCGGCCCACTCGATGAAGCTCCGCCCCGGGGCGAGGTCCATGACGTAGTACTTGTTGATCCACGGAGGGCTGGCCAGCAGCGGGACGTCGCGCACCTGCCCGGTCTGCGGCGCGTACTGGATGAGCTCCATCAGGTCGTTGCGGAAGACGACCTTCCCCGAGGTGGCCGCGAGGTTCCGGCCGAGCTCGAACGGCGCCGTGTCGACCTGGCGCGGGCGCCCGCCGTTATGGGCCAGGTCGTCAAGGAAGTTGCGGGCCCCCGCCAGCACGCTGGCGCCGCCGGTCTCGAACGACCGCTTGACCGCGGCCGGGTTGGTGGCCAGGAAGTTCGTCGGGGCCAGCGCGTCGAAGGCAAAACCGACGGCGAGCTTCGCCTTCTGGTCGGTCAGCGGGTCGCCGCGGCCTGCCGCGAGCAGGTCCTCGCCGAGCCGCCTGGCGGCCAGGTAGCCCTGCCGCAGGGCGAAGTAGCCGGGGTTGCCGTCCCATGAGGGGTCGGCGAACCGCCGGTCCCCGGGGTCGGCCGGCACCGGCGGCGCCATCTGCGACCCGAGCCACCGGGCGGCCGCGGCCGGCCCGACCTTCGCCAGGGCGGTACCGAACCGGGCCCAGGCCCCCGCGACCTCGGCCGGACGCAGGGCGGCGCGGCCGAGCACCGAGAGTACTGACTCCCCGAAGTCGGCGGGATCCAGCCGGGCGATCAGGCCGCTCTCTGGGGCCAGTACCTCGGCCGCGTCCGCCCCGGCCTGCCAGGCCGCTTCCCGGGAGCTCATACTCCGCCTCCGATGTCCCAGGCCGCGCGGGCAGTCCCGGAGCCAATGCTCCCGGCGGCTCCCGGCGGCTCTGCCAGGTGATAGCTAGGCACCGTCAGGCTATTTGCGCCACGCAGCCGGGCCAAGGCCTCCGCGCCCGGGCCGAGGATCGTCATGCCCGCTCGAAGATCGCGGCGATGCCCTGGCCGCCCCCGATGCACATCGTGACCAGTGCGTACCTGCCGTCGGTCCGCCGCAGCTCGTAGAGTGCCTTGACGGCGAGGATCGCGCCGGTGGCACCGATCGGGTGCCCGAGCGAGACACCGCTGCCGTTCGGGTTGGTCCGGTCCGGGGGCAGGCCGAGCTCGCGGACGACCGCCAGCGCCTGAGCCGCGAAGGCCTCGTTCACCTCGAACAGGTCGATATCGTCGATCTTCATTCCGGCCCGCTCGAGGACCTTGCGCACCGCGGGCACCGGGCCCATGCCCATGATCCGCGGCTCGACTCCGGCGTGGGCGTAAGCGACGAGCCGCCCGAGCGGGCTGTGGCCATGGCGCTCGGCGAACTCACCGTCGGCCAGCACGACCGCGGCGGCCGCGTCGTTGACCCCCGACGCGTTGCCCGCGGTGACCGTGCCGTCCTTGGCGAACGCCGGGCGCAAGCGCGCCAGGTCGTCGGCGGTCACGCCGGGCCGGATGTGCTCGTCGGTGTCGACGGTCACGGTGCCCTTCTTTCCCGGCACTTCCACCGGCGTGATCTGCTCGATGAAGTACCCGGCGTCGGCCGCGGCCGCGGCGCGGCGGTGGCTCTCCGCAGCGAGCCCGTCCTGGTCGGCCCGGGACACGCCGTAGTCGGCGGCGACGTTCTCTGCCGTCACCCCCATGTGGCAGGCATCGAACGGGTCGGTGAGCGCGCCGACCATGGCGTCGATGACCACGCCGTCCTGCATCCGCTGCCCCCACCGCATGCCCGGTAGCCAGTACTGTCCCCGGCTCATCGACTCGGCCCCGCCGGCCACCGCGACGTCGCAGTCGCCGAGCCGGATCGCCTGGGCCGCGGACACGATCGCCTGGAGGCCGCTGCCGCACAGCCGGTTCAGCGTGAACGCCGGCGTCTCGACCGGGAGGCCGCCGTTGACCGCGGCGACCCGGCCGAGGTACATGTCCCGCACCTCGGTGTGGATCACGTTGCCGAAGACCGCGTGGCCGACATCGGCAGGCTCCACGCCCGCCCGGCTGACCGCCTCGCGTACCACGGTGGCGGCGAGATCGCAGGGCGGGACCGCGGCGAGGCCGCCGCCGTACCTGCCGATCGCGGTCCTCGTGGCCGACAGGACCAGGACGTCCCGGTGGTCTTCCATAACTCCTCCAGTCACCTGTCGCACGTCACATGTCCAGGCCGCCGTTGACGGCCCAGATCTGCCCGGTTATGTACGCGGACTCGTCGGCCGCGAGGAAGCAGACGACCCGCGCGATCTCTTCCGGCTTGCCGAGCCGGCCGACGGGGATCTGGCCGCGGAGCCGGTCCATCACCTTGTCGGGGATGGTGGCGAGCATTTCGGTGGCGACGTACCCGGGGGTGACCGCGTTCACGGTCAGCCCGACCCCGTCGCCGACCGGGCGCTGGGCCCGGCTCAGCTGGAAGACGGCCTCCCTGGCCAGCGACTTCGTCAGGCCGAACAGGCCGGACTTCGAGGCGGCGTAGTTGGCCTGGCCGATATTCCCGGTCTCTCCGATGACCGAGGACACGCTGATGATCCGGCCCGTGCCCCGCTCGATCATGTGCTCGACCGCCGCCTGGGCCATGAAGAAGGCGCCGGACAGGTTGACCGCGATGACCTTCTGCCAGTCGTCGTCGGTCATCTTGGCCACGGTCCGGTCGATCGTGATCCCGGCGTTGTTCACCAGGATGTCCAGGCGACCGCGGGAGTCGATGACCTCGCGCAGGACGCGCCGACAGTCGCCCGGCTCGCCGATGTTCCCCTCGTGCACGGTGATCTGCTGCCCGGGGTACTCGTCAGACATGGTGGCCACGAACTTCTCCGCGGCCTCCTGGCCGCGCCAGTAGCCGGCCGCGACGTCAGCGCCGCCCTCGGCTAGCTGGTGGCAGATGGCGGCGCCGATGCCGCGCGTGCCTCCGGTGACCAGCGCCACCCGGCCGCGTAGCGTGCCGAGTCCGGCCCGCGCCTGTCCTGGCTGCGGCTGTTCTGTCGTAGTGGTCATCGTGTGCTTCCCGTCTCGCCGCGTGGCTCCTTGGTGGTCTGGTAGTTGCCGCTTCGACGCTACGCGCGAAGCACTTCGCGGTGAACCCGCCGATAGTCCCGGGCGGCGGTGACCAAAGACCCGGTGTCACCGGCCCTTTCGGCTAGGCCCCCACCGGCCCGCCGCGGGACCAAGGTCCCCGGCGGCGGTGACTCAGATCCCTGGCGCCGCCCGGTCCGCGAGCGGGACGATCGGGCGGACGGGCGCTGCGCCGTCGGCTCAGTTCCATAACCGGATAAGGAGCATGGAGATGAGTATTCCCCCCCTCGCGGCAGGTCCCTTGGCGATCAACCTGGATCAGCCGGGGAGTTACCTGCACTGGTCGATTTTCAACGTGTCGGTGGCGAACCTGGTGCTGATCGCGGTGATGGTGGTGATCTTCGGCGGGGCGCTGCTGCTGCCGTTCCCGAAGGGCAAGACCTTCCCGGCGGAGCTGTCGGCGGTGGACCCGGCGACGGGTGAGCCGCTGCCCGGCGATGATGAGGCCGGGGCCGGGCCTGCCCGGGAGGCCGGCGGCGGTGAGGACGCGGCGATGTGGACGGCGCGGGTCCGGCGCCGGGCGCTGGCGCTGCTGCCGCCGGGCAAGCTGCTGCCCGACCGCCAGCCCGGGTACGTGGCGTCGTGGGCGTATGTGTTCGGGGTGGCGTCGCTGGCCGCGCTGGGGGTGGCGGTCGGGTCCGGGTTCGCGCTGGCGCTGGGCGGCCCGGACTGGTGGCATTACAACCCGGTGGGGCATTTCTGCAACAGCCTGCACCTGTGGAGCGTGGAGCTGTTCATGGCGCTGCTGGTGATCCACCTGTGGGCCAAGTTCTGGATGGCGGCCTGGCGCGGCCGCCGGGCGCTGACCTGGGTCACCGGCGTGGTCGCGTTCCTGGCCTCGGTCATCGAGTGCTTCACCGGCTACCTGTCCCAGTCGAACTTCGACTCGCAGTGGATCTCCACCAGCGGCAAGGACGCGTTCAACGCCGTCGGGGTCGGCGCGTTCTTCAACGTGATGAACTTCGGCCAGCAGCTGATGTGGCACATCGTGCTGGTCCCGATCATCCTGGTCGCCATCGTCGGCGCGCACGTGCTGCTGGTCCGGGTCCGCGGCGTGTCGCACCCCATCGGCGCCCACCCCGCGGCGGCCCGCGGGCGGGCGGGCCGGCGCGCGGCCGCCCGGGCCGACGCGGCGCCGTGGCGCGGGCCGACCCGGCGTTACGACATCCTGAAGGAGGGCACGATCGCGGCGGTGGTGATCCTGGCGCTCACCTTCGGCCTGGCCGCCATCCTGTCGTCCCCGGACGTGCCGTCGGTCACCATCGCGACCTGGGCCCGGCTGGCGCCCGCCGACTTCCTCGCGACCGCGGCGAGCGAGCTCAACGGCACGAGCCTGACGGCGTCCTACGGGCCGCCGTACAACACCAACGGCACCCCGCAGTCGCTGTGGTTCGCCCCGGCCGACATCCTGGGGGCCCGCAAGCACATTGACCCCGCCCGCGACTTCGTGATCGCGCCGCTGACCACGTTCGCGCGCACCAACCCGGCGACGGCAGCCCCGCTGGCCACGTATAAGGCGGCCTCGCCCGCCCAGCAGGTGAAGTGGGCCAGCGCCTACTTCAATGCCGAGACGAAGGTGAAGTTCGTCAACGGGAACCCCCTCGTGCCCGCGGCCAGCGACGGGCCGGTCCCGGCGATGCTGGCCAGCGAGCTCACGCTCGCGCGCAGCGGTGCGCTGGACGCCGACCTGCTGGCCGGCCGGACCTTCTACGGCACCGACTACACCGGGCCGCTGCTGTTCATCGCGGACGGCGCCTACTTCGCCAGCCAGGCTCAGGCGATGAACCTGACCGGCTCGCAGTGGGGCGTGATGAACGAGACCGGCAGCTACCCCGGCCAGCCCTGGCTGTGGCTCTACACGCTCTGGTACCAGATACCAGCGTTCGGCAACGCGGCCAACGCAGACCTGATCGCGATCTACCTGACCGGGCTGGCCACCATCGTGCTGCTGCTCGTCCCCTTCCTCCCCGGACTGCGCGACATCCCCCGCCTCATCCCCGTCCACCGCCTCATCTGGCGCACCTGGGACCGCCCCCAGCCCGGACCCGCCGACACCCCCGGCCCCGTCGGCTCCGCCGCCGCGACCCAGTCGAAATAGCCCCGGCGACATCAGCCCGGCCACCAGGTGAGGAAGGCGAGGTGGGCATCATGACCAGGCAGGAGGCATCCGTTCTCGGAGCGCAGCCCTTCCTGCGCGGCCTGCCCCCAGCCCAGCTAGGCGAGCTGGCCGGGATATGCGAGCACGTCACGGTGCCCGCCGGGTGGCGCCTGTTCGACGAGGGATCCACGGCCGACCGGTTCTGGATCATCGATGCCGGCCAGGTCACGCTCGACGCGAGCGTGCCTGGCCGGGGCCGGGTCATCATCGAGACGCTCGGCCGTAATGACGTGATCGGCCTGTCGTGGATGCTGCCGCCGTATCAGTGGCGGTGTTCGACGCCCGCGCGGTGCGCACGGCCTGCGCCCGTGATCCCGTCCTCGGGTACGAACTCAGCCGGCGGTTCTCCGCCGTCGTCGTGCGCAGGCTGCAGGCCACTCGCGCCCGCCTGCTCGAATCGTCGGCGCACCCGCAGTAGATGACGCGCTGGCATCGCTCGCCCAAGCTGACCGCCCGGCCCGACCTTTACGACCCCGCGAGCTGCTCCTTGATGTTGGCCAGGGCCCGGGCCAGGGAGGCCCGGATCTCCTCCGCGTCCGATTCCCGATCGGTTCTGAGATGAATGGTGACAGCGGAGCCCGGTGCTGACTCGGTTACCTTGAGCCATCCGCCATAGCCTGCCGCGCCCTCTCCACCCCACTCAATCCTGCGGAGGTCTCTATCGGTGCGGAGCCAGGCGGCGCCCTCCTCATGACGTCCCTGGACCTCTGCTGCGACCCGCAGCCGCTCCCCCTCTTCGCGGGCCAGCACCATGCCGGGGATGTAGTCGGTGAGGTGATCAATGTCAGATAGGTAGGCGAAGACCGCTTCAGGGCTGGCATTCACTGATCCGGACTCCTCATACTCAGGCATCTCGCTCCTTTCGCGAATACTCGGATGACGCGCGAAGCCTACGCCTGACCGGGGTTCGCACAGGTGCGCATGGCTGGCAGCACCTACATGGAAGCCCGGTCTGACGTGCCGCAGTTTTTACAGGGACGGCGAGGTCCGGCGCGTCTGCCCCCTATCCCGGCGCGCGCGGCCGGACAGGCGAGGTTCACCTTCGCCGATCAGGCCCGAAGTTGCGCCCGCGCCCGTTCCAGCTCGACCCGGGCCATCGAGCGCAGGTGCACCTCGTCCGGCCCGTCGGCCAGCCGGAGGCTCCGGACCATGGCCCACATCGCCGCCAGCGGGGTGTCTCCCGAAACTCCGGCTCCGCCGAAGGTCTGGATCGCGCGGTCGAGTACATAGCTGGCAGCCCGCGGCGCGGCGACCTTGATCGCGGCGATCTCGCTGGCAGCCCCCTTGAGCCCGGCCCGGTCGATCAGCCATGCGGTCTTGAGCACGAGCAGGCGTGCCTGTTCGAGGGCCAGCCTCGACTCAGCGATCCACTCCCGGACGACACCCTGCCGGGCCAGTGATGTGCCGAACGCGGTCCGCTCCAGGGCACGAGCAGTCATCAGCTCCAGAGCGCGCTCGGCCATGCCGATCACCCGCATGCAGTGGTGGATGCGGCCAGGGCCGAGCCGCGCCTGGGCGATCGCGAACCCCGACCCCGGCGTGCCGATGAGGTTGTCCGCCGGCACCCGCACGGCGCCGAAGGTGATCTCGCCATGCCCTCCGTGGGCAGCATCGTCGTAGCCGAACACCGTGGTGGAGCGGTGCACGGTCACCCCGGGTGTGCTCAGTGGCACGAGGATCATCGAGTGCCGCGCGTGCCGGGCGGCTTCCGGCTCACTGACTCCCATGACGATCGCGACCTCGCACTCGGGGCGCAGCGCCCCGGTCGACCACCACTTCCGGCCGTTGACCACGTACTCCTCGCCGTCGCGGGTGATCCGCGCGTCGATGTTCGTCGCGTCGGAGGACGCGACATCGGGTTCGGTCATCGAGAAGCACGAGCGGATGTGGCCCTCCAGCAGGGGGACCAGCCATCGTTGCTGCTGCTCGGGGGTGCCGAACATCGCCAGCACCTCCATGTTTCCGGTGTCGGGGGCGGCGCAGTTCATCGCCTCCGGTGCGAGCTCGATGGCCCGGCCCGACAGTTCAGCCAGGGGCGCGTAGTCGAGCACCGGCAACCCGGCGCCGAACTTCTGATCAGGCAGGAACAGGTTCCACAGACCACGCTCGCGGGCCTGGGCCTTCAGCCGCTGCATCACCGCCGGAGTCTGGAAGGGGCTGCCTTCCTCGCGGTTCTGCGCGACCTGCTGATGGAACAGCGGCTCGGCGGGGTAAACAGCATCGGCGAGAAAGCCTCGCACGGCATCCTGCAGTTCCTGGGAGCGGGCGCTGGGGGCGAAGTCCATGGCAGCCTCCGGGTTGGCCGGTCACGAGGGGAGACACGTCAGCGCGGTGTCCACGGTCAGGTGGACGAGGGGTTCGAAGACCTCGAACCCACACGGTAGCGGTCGAGCATCTTCTGCGGCCCGACGAGCATCCCTGCCCCGAGCATCCCTGGCGACGATCCGGCCTATGATCCGGGCACGGCTGCTCCGTAGACCACGGCGCGTGCCTGCCGGGCGATCTCGACGTCTTCCCGGGCGGTGACGACCAGGGTGCGCACTGTCGCGCCCGGCGCCGTGATCTCCGCGTCGGCGGACGTCGCGTTGTTGCGGGCCGGGTTGATCGCCACGCCCAGAAAGGCCAGCCCGGCGGCGGCCTCCGCCCGGACCGCCGGCTGGTGCTCGCCGATGCCGCCGGTGAAGACCAGCGCGTCGAGGCCGTTCATCGCCGCGGCCATGGCGGCGATCTCGCGCCGCAGCCGGTGCGCGTGCACGTCGACGGCCAGCCGGGCGTCGGGTTCGCCCTCCTGGGCGGCGAGCCGCACCTCGCGCAGGTCGCCGGACCGGTTGAGCAGGTCGGCGAGGCCGGACAGCCCGGACCAGCTTTCCAGCCCGGTGGCGACCTCACCCAGGGTGAGACCGCCGTGCTGCAACAACCAGACGATCAGCCCGGGGTCGACGCTTCCGCACCTGGTCGCCATCACCAGGCCCTCCAGCGGCGTGAACCCCATGGTGGTGTCCACGCTGCGGCCGCCGCGGACCGCCGCGAGCGAGGATCCGGCTCCGAGGTGGCAGGTCACCATCCGGAGGCGTTCTGGCTCCCGGTATTCGAGGAGCTGGGCGGCGCGGCGGCTGGCGTAGGCATGGGAGAGCCCGTGGAATCCGTAGCGCCGCAGGCCGAACCGCTCGGTCCACATCTTGGGCAGCGCATAGGTGGCCGCCGCGGCCGGCATCCCGGCGTGGAACGCGGTGTCGAAGCAGGCGACTGCCGGGACGCCGGGAAGCGCGGCGCGCACGGCGCTGATGGCGGCGAGGGCGCGCGGCTGGTGCAGTGGCGCCAGGTCGGTCAGGTCGGCGATCGCCGCGGTGATCGTGTCGTCGATCACCGTCGCGCCGGTGAAGCGGCTGCCTCCGTGCACCACCCGGTGGCCCACGACGTCCACTCCGTCCACGCCGGACAGCCGGCCGAGGAACTGGCCGAGTTCGCCGTGATCCGGGCTGCCGTCCCACGGGTCGAGATCGAGCGCTGCGGCGATATCGTCGGCCGGGCCGAGCACGCGGAGCTTGAGGGAGCTCGATCCGGCATTGACGACGAGGACCCGGAGAGCCCGCGTACCATCGTCGGTCATCCCCGGCCCTTCTGACGTCGGCATCGTCAGCCCCTCGTTCGGGCTTGCAGGAGCCCGATCGCCCATCATCAGACACAGAGCTGACGGCCGGGTGAACGGGCCATGGTTCCCGGCCTGGCGTGCCCTGCGCAGGCCCGGCCACCCGATACCGTACCAAGCCGCCCACTGCGGCCGCGTCCACGTGGCGCCTAGCGATCAGCGCAGCGGCGTCCGCGCTGGCCCGTAAAGCCGCGCGAAGGCGGACCGAGATCCTTCCTGTCCGGCACCCCGGGACTTAGGTCCCGCGCAGATGGGCCGGATGGATGCCGGATCGGGGCCCTTCACCCGTGGCTGGTGCGCCCGCATGGCCATGAACTGGCACTACGGACAGCCCGGGTCCCGCGCGCCAGGAACGCGGCCTCCTGGTGATCCGGACGCCTGCCTCGGGGAGGTCACGATGGGCGCTGAAGCGAGCGACCGGCTGGTGATAGGCGGCCGGGCCAGCGTGTACGCGCTGCTGACGGACGGGACGACGATCGAGATCCGGCCTGCCACGCCGGGCGACCTGACCCTGGTCAAGGCGATGCATCAGGCGATGTCCCCCGAGCAGGAGTACCTGCGCTTTTTCAGCCTCAGCAAGCTGTCCGCCGAGCGTGAGGCCGAGCGCGTCTGCCGCGCTCCGGCGCCTGATCATGCGGCGCTCCTCGCCTTGAGAGGCGGCGAGCTCGTCGGTGTCAGGACCTATGAGATCACCAGGGAGGGCAGCGCGGCCGAGATCGCACTCGCCGTGGCCGACGACATGCATGGCCGGGGTATCGGCACGCTGCTGCTCGAGCACCTGGGTCGGCTGCCTGCCGCCAGGGCGTGCGGACCTTCACCGGTCCGGTCCTGGCTGACAACGCCGAGATGCTGAAGGTCTTCGCCGACGCCGGGCTGAGCGCCCGGCGCCAGATGGACGACGGCGTGCTCGAGTTCGCCTGTGACCTGCCCCGGGGGGGCAACGATCCGTCCTGGGAGCCTTATCAGGAGGCGGTCGCCCGGCGGGAGGGCCGGGCGGACGTGGCGAGCCTGCGCCACGTGTTCCGGCCGGACTCGGTGGCTGTCGTCGGCGCCAGCCGCCGCGCCGGAACCGTCGGCCGCGCTATCTTGCACAACATCGTCGCCGGCGGCTACCAGGGGAAGGTCTACGCGGTCAACCCGCACGCCACTCGTATGGAGGGCGTGCCCTGCCTGCCATCGGTCACCACTCTCCCCGGCCCGGTCGACCTGGTGGTGATCGCCGTGCCGCCGGCCTCCGTGCCCGCCGTGGCCGACGAGTGCGGCCGGCGCGGAGTCAGCGCCCTGGTGGTAATCACCGCCGGGCTGGACGCTCTCCAAGGCGCCGACCTGCTGGCCGCCTGCCGCCGGTACGGCATGCGGCTGATCGGCCCGAACTGCTTCGGCATCGCGGTGCCCGGCCTTGGCCTGGACGCCACATTCGCTGCCCGTCATCTGGCACCGGGGGTGGCCGGCCTGGTCACGCAGTCCGGGGGGCTGGGCTTCGCCCTGGCTGATCGCCTGTCCCGGCTGGGGCTGGGCATCTCCTCGTTCGCCTCGGTCGGCAGCAAGTACGACATCTCCAGCAACGACCTGCTGATGTGGTGGGAACAGGACGGTACGACCAGGCTCGCGCTGCTCTACATCGAATCATTCGGCAACCCGCGCAAGTTCGCCCGCACCGCGCGGCGCGTCGGCGCCACGATGCCGGTCCTGGCCGTCCCGGCCGGGCGGTCGGCTGCCGGGCAGCAGGCCGCCGCCTCCCACACCGCGGCGGCGGCCACGCCGCTCGCCACCCGAGAAGCCCTGTTCGGGCAGGCCGGCATCATCGCCACCGACAACCTCAGCGAGCTGCTAGATGCCGCCGCGCTGCTCGCCAGCCAGCCAGTCCCGGCAGGCCGCCACGTCGCGGTGATCTCCAACGTCGGCGGGGCCGCAGTCCTGGCTGCCGACGCCTGCGCCGACTATGGCCTGATCGTTCATCAGCTGACCGCGGAGACCCGGCGTCGGCTGCATGCGCTGGTGCCACCGGGCGGTGCGGTCAACGGGCCCGTGAATACGACCGTCGCCGTCGCCGAAACATCCTTCCGGCGCTGCCTGGAGCTGGTGGCCGCCGACGATGGAGTGGACGCGGTCCTCGCGCTGGTGCTGCCCACCGCCGCCACCGGTGACCTCATCACCGCAGTCCGCGCCGCCGACGTCGATCTCCCGCTCGCCGCGGTCGTCCTCGACCAGGCCGAGGCCGTCCGGCTGCTGCCCCGGGCCGCTGACCTGGCCGCAGGCAGTACCTCAGGCCCGTCAGGCTGCATACCCGCCTACGCCGACCCCGAGGCAGCCGCGCACGCGCTGGCGCGTGCGGCGACCTACGGCGCGTGGCGCGCGCGGCCATCCGGGCGCCTTCCTGAACTCAGCGACGTGGAACAACAGGACGCGCGAGAACTAGTGCGGGCCTTCCTGGCCCGCTCACCCCAAGGCGGCTGGCTGCCGCCAGACCAGGTGGCCGGGCTGCTGAGCTGCTACGGCATCCCGCTGTGCAACCTCACGCCCGCTACCAGCGCCGACGAAGCCGCCCATGATGACCGGGGTGCTGTCGGCAGCTATGGCGGCACCGAGGTCATGATTGGCGTCGAGCAAGAACCCGTCTTCGGCCCGCTGGTCACATTCGGGCTAGGCGGGGTCGCCGCGGACGTGCTCGCCGGTCACGCGGCGCGGCTCGCCCCGCTCACCTACGCCGACGCCGACGAGCTCATCCGCTCCATCCACTCGGCGCCTCTTCTGCACGGCTACCGCGGCGCCGCGCCAGCCGATCTCGCGGCCCTGCGGGAGACCCTGCTGCGGGTCTCCCGTCTGGCCGACGACCTTCCCGAGGTCGCCGAGCTCAACCTCAACCCCGTCCTGGCCCGCCCGGATGGGTTGTCCGCCATAAACGCCCGGATCCGGCTGACGCCGATCCAGGCCCAGGACCCCTTCCTGCGGAAGCTACGCTGACCCGGCCGTGCCGGTTCTGGTCACCTTCAGTCGGCGATCTTGTCGGCCCGGGCGGATCGCGGCAGCAGGACGATCCCGTCGTCGTCGGCGTGCAGGGTGTCACCGGGGTAGAACGTGACGCCGCCGAAGGTGACCGGAACATCGACGGCACCGGCACCGGTCTTCGCGCTCCTGCGCGGATTCGTGCCCAGTGCCTTAATGCCGAGCTCGAGCCGGGACAGGGCTGCGCCGTCACGGACCGCGCCGTGCAGGACAAGGCCGGCCCAGCCGCTGGCGAGCGCCGCGCCGGCGATCAGGTCGCCTACCAGTGCCGTGCGCAGGGACCTGGCGCCGTCGACGACCAGGACGTTACCTGAGCCGGAGGTATGCAGAAGCTCTCGCAGCAGGCTGTTGTCTTCGTGACAGGACACCGTGCGGACGGCGCCAGCAAAGCTACGGCGAGCGCCGAACTGGCGGAACTGGGTGTCGCACACGCGTAGCTCCGAGCCGTACCTGTCGGCCAGGTCGGCGGTGGGAACGGGGATGTACAGGTCTGCCATGTGCCAAGTAACTCACAGACCACCCCGGCCAGGGCCGTAGGTCCTTATCGGGCACAGGCACAGGCCTCTGGCGGGCGCGACCTGGCCGGCTGGATCGTGGAGCATGCCTGCGGGCTCCGCCTGGTGCCCGCATCTCGTCAGAGGAGTCAGCATGAGCGCACGTCTGGGCCTGGGTCATGGGCCTGGTCTCGACGCCTGGGGTGTCTGCGTCTGTCGCGCTCTGAGATGCGCTCATGGTTATCCTCACATTCGTTCCGGAACGACGATGGTGCCGGCGGTGCCGTCCAGCAGGGCGGCCGCGTCATCGAGCCGGCCGATCGCGGCCATGCCGCCGGTCTTCTCGACGAAGCGGCAGACCGCTTCCACCTTGGGGCCCATCGAGCCGCCCGGGAACGACCGGGCCCGCAGCTGGCGGCCCGTCGTCCGGCGGATCGGCCGGGCTTGCGGGGTTCCGTACCCGTCCGTACCGCCTCGACGTCGGTCAGCAGCAGGAGGGCGTCGGCGTCGACCGCCTGGGCCAGCAGTGCAGCGGTCAGGTCCTTGTCGACGACGGCCTCGACCCCGCGGAGCCTGCCGGGACCGTCGGCCACCACGGGAATGCCGCCGCCGCCGGCGCAGACCACGGTCACGCCCTGGCTCGCCAGGAGCCTGATCATGTCCACCTCGACCAGCCCCTCGGGCTCGGGGGACGGGACCATCCGCCGCCAGGCCGGCCCGTCCTGGCGGACGTCCCTGCCGTGGGCCGCGGCGAGACGCAGCGCCGTGGCGTGGTCGTAGACGGGGCCGACGAACTTGCTGGGCTGGGCGAAGGCCGGGTCGCCGGCGTGGACTATGGTGCGGCAGATGAGGCAGNNNTGGACGAGCCAGTACCCGATCATCCCCTGCGTCTGGGCGCCCAGGACGTCGAACGGGTAGCGGCGGGACAGCGCCGGGTCCCCGGCGCTCTCCACCGCCAGGACCCCGACCTGCGGGCCGTTCCCGTGCGCGATGACCAGGTCGTGACGGTGCAGCAGCGGCGTGAGCGCGTCGACCGCGCTGGCCACGTGCGATTCCTGGATGTCGCAGTCCGGCCGCTCGCCGCGTTGCAGCAGTGCGTTGCCGCCCAGGGCGACTACTATCTTCATGCCCCCGTGCTGCAGCCTGCCGCACCGAGTGTGGCCACCATGAGCGCCTTGATGGTGTGCATCCGGTTCGCGGCCTGATCGAAGACGACCGATTGCGGTGACTCGAACACCTCGTCGGTGACCTCGAGCGCCTCGAGCCCGCGCTTGTCGTAGATCTGCCGTCCGACCTCGGTCTCGCGGTTGTGCAGGGCAGGCAGGCAGTGCATGAATCGCACGCCCGGATTGCCGGTGGCCGCCAGCACGTCGGCGTTCACCTGGTAGGGAATGAGCTGGTCGATGCGGCTGTCCCACTCGCTGGGGGGCTCGCCCATGGACAGCCAGACGTCGGTGTAGAGAAAATCTGCGCCCTCGACGCCGGCGGCGAGATCGTCGGTGACCGTCAGCCGGGCGCCCGAGCCCTTGGCCAGCCGTGCGGCGATCTCCCAGACTGGCCGGGACGGCCGCAGCGCGTCGGTGCGCAGATCCGGGTGTCCATGCCCAGCATCGCGCCGGTCACCAGCAGCGAGTTCGCCACGTTGTTCCGGCCGTCGCCCAGATAGCAGAACGTCACGTCGCGTAGCGGCCTGGTCGCATAGTCGCGCATGGTCAGGATGTCGGCCAGCATCTGGGTGGGGCGCCAGGTATCGGTGAGCCCGTTCCACACCGGGACCCCGGCGTGCGCGCCCAGGATCTCGACGGAGTCCTGGGAGAATCCCCGGTACTCGATGCCGTCGTACATCCTCCCGAGCACCCGCGCGGTGTCCTTCATCGATTCCTTGTAGCCGAGCTGGGATTCCTCGGGCCCGATGTAGGTGACGTGCGCCCCCTCGTCATGCGCGGCGACCTCGAAGGCTGGCCAGCGGCGAGTCCGTGATCGCCGACGCGTCGTGGATCTCGGCGGAGCAGCGGGACGCCGCCGCCGCGATGGCCGGCGATGCGAGCGCCCAGCTCGTGCAGCTGCGCTGCACGGCATCGGAGGATCTGGCACGGCGGCGGATGAGCACCCGGCAGCAGGGCGTGTCGGATGCCGACATCCAGATCGCCCGGCACATGGCGGCCGCCATGGCACCCTGGCCGGCGGCGACGACGATCGACACCGAAGGCGGCGGACTCGGTGTCGACGCGGAGCCGCCCGGCGCCTTCAGTGACCTCGTCCGGCAGGCCCTCGAGGTGATCCGGCCGCACGGGCCAGAGCATGCCTGGCACCCGACCCGGCCGGTCGTGCTCCCCGACTGAGCACATCGAGCCCTCGCAGCCGCCCGTCGCGGGCTGCCGCCTGCTTCTCCTGGCCGGTCGGCATGCTGGCGACGGCGGCGTACGGAGCCGCGCGCCTGGCATCACGAGATCGCCAGTTCCCCGGCGGCCGGGAGTAATTACCGGTGCGTCGCCGTCGGGCAGCCGCACGTCCAGCGGGGCCGTGCCCGCCAGATTTACCGTCTGGCGGGCACTGCGCTCCCCTCTCATTCAGGACGTCCGGCTCAGGACGACCTTGAGCGCGCCGGTCTCGGCCGCGCGGCCGAACACGTCGTAGGCCTGGTTGAACTCGTCGAGCGCGAAGCGATGCGTGATGAACCGGCCCGCGTCGACCTGGCGGCTGGTCAGCAGGCGCAGCAGGGTCGCGGTCGAGTACGCGTCGACCAGCCCGGTCGTGATCGTAATGTTCCTGATCCACTGCTCCTCGAGGTGCAGGGTCGCGGGCTCACCGTGCACCCCGATGTTGGCGATCCGGCCCCCCGGCCGGGATAGCTCGACGGCGAGCTCGAAGGTGGCAGGCACGCCGACCGCCTCGATGGCCACGTCGGCGCCCAGCCCGTCGGTCAGCGAGCGGACGACTTCCACAGGGTCCTCGGCGGCATTGTTCACGGCGATGTCCGCGCCGAACTGCTTGGCCGCCTCCAGCCTGGAGTCCGCCAGGTCGATGGCCACGATGTGACTCGGGCTGAACAAGCGGGCGCCCGTGATCGCGGACAGGCCGATCGGCCCGGCGCCCACGATCGCGACCACATCGCCCGGCCGCACCCCTCCGTTGAGCACGCCGACCTCGTAGGCGGTGGGCAGGATGTCGGCCAGCATCAGGATGTCCTCGTCGGCGGCGCCGGCCGGCACCGGGTACGTGGACAGGTCAGCGAACGGCACGCGGACGTATTCGGCCTGGGTCCCGTCGATCTTGTGCCCGAGGATCCAGCCGCCCCCGCCGAGGCACTGGCCGGCGTGACCCTCGCGGCAGAACCGGCAGGTCCCGCACGAGGTGATGCAGGAGACGAGAAGCCGCTCCCCGGCCTTGACCGTCTTCACGCCTGTCCCGACCGCCTCGACGGTCCCGACCGCCTCGTGGCCGAGGATGCGCCCGTCGGTCACCGCCGGGACGTCACCCTTGAGGATATGAAGGTCCGTGCCGCAGATCGTTACGGCGTCCACTCGGACGATCGCGTCGGTGTCGGCGATGATTTCCGGCTTCGGTACCTCCTCCCACGCCTTTGTGCCAGGTCCGTGGTAAACGAGCGCCCGCATGGCCATCTCCTCTGCGCTGGTCAGTAGTTAGGCACCACGCTGCTTCCGGGTGGTCTTCCTCCGGTAGAGACGAAGGTCCTGCGCGCGCCGATCCGTGCGCCGGCGGCATCCGGGACCATGGTCCCTGGCGCGTTCCGTCCTTAGTGACCTTCGGGCCCGTCGAGCAGCCCGGCAGCGAAAGTCACATCGCGGCGGGGTCGGCGCCGGCTGCGGTTGGGTTCGTGCCGGCCGCGACGACCCGGTCGGCGACCAGCCGGAATCCGGTCACCATGTCCGCGTGGATCGTTATGACCTGGTCCTTCGCGCCGCTGACCCAGGGACGCAGCGCCCGGCGGTAGAAGGCGCCATCATCAGGGTCAATCACGCGGTGCGCCACGCCGACGACGATCACGCTCCAGCCGAGGTGCTCGGCCGGGTCGATCGCGTCGGCCTCGTAGGCGACAACGGTGCCCGCCTCGCCCTCAGCTCCGAGGTGATCGCGGCGCTGCTGTCGGTTCGGATGATGACATAGTCACCATCGACCAGATGACAGACCGGACGGATGGCGGGAAGCGCCCGCGCGGTGAACACGATCCGGCCCAGCGAGACACTGCCGAGCAGGCGCATGGACTCTTGCGGAGACAGCTCTTCCAGCCTCCGTTGCTCATCCGTCGCCGGTCACCCCTTCCCGCGCTGCTGGTTCCTGGCGGGAACTCGATAGTCGCCGGTGCGCGGGAATCGGCAACAGGGGCCTTCGAACGCTCGCCACGGGCCTTAGGTCCCGAACCGCACGCATGTCTCGCACACTCACCGACCGGCCCCCGTGGTGGGGACATTGGTCCCGCCGTTAGGGGCCGCACGGCTCGTGCAGGCACGGCCGGGTCGCGGCAGGCTGGCCATGATGGCAGTACCGGGAGGTGTGAGCCATGAGCAACGTAATGACGCGGCCGCCCGCGCCGCCCGGATCGCAACGGGCGGCATGCCCGAGGTGGTCGTGCCCGCCCGGTAGTACCGTGCCTGAGGGATCGGCAAGACCGTGCCCTACGCTGGGCCCGGTTGACCACCTGATCATGAAGAGGATCACTCATGTCTGACGTCAGGAGCAGCCCCGAGCCTGGGAGTGAAACCGGGATCCGGCGGCCAGTGCTGGATGAGCTGGACGAGGCGGAGTGCCTGCGGCTGATCGCGCCAGGGGGCATCGGCCGGATTGCCTATTCCGGCCGGTACGGCCCCACGGTGCTTCCGGTCAACTACAAGCTGCACCAGGGAACCATAGTGTTCCGCACGGCGCAGGACAGCCCGACCGACGAGGACCTTCGCACCGGCATTGCCCACGCCGAGTACAAGGTTGCCTTCGAGATCGATGAGATCGACATCCGCGCCAAGGAGGGGTGGAGCGTCCTTATCCAGGGTCCCCTGCACCACGTGGAGTCCGAGGCCGAGCGCGCGTCGGTTGTGGAAGCCGGCGTCGAGACATGGCCGGGAGGAGACCGGGAGCTGTTCCTTCGCATCGTCCCCAGCCGGATCACCGGACGGCGCATCCGCCGGGCGGGGGAAGCAGCATCGCGGTAGGTAGCCAGAACGCCCGGTCACCGGCGGCTCGTCCAGCGCGGGCCGATCAGGGCCCAGTCGGACTCCCAGGCGGCGAGGCGCCGCCGGTCGAGCGCGAGGCGGCACAGCCGGTAGCAGATGATCAGCACGATCCCGACGCCTCCTGCCCACGACAGGGGGACCAGAAACGCGTTGAGGATCATCGTCGTCTGGCCCAGCGGAGCGGCAGCGGGCTCGCCGGAGCTGGTCAGCCATACCCGGACCCGGGTCCCGGCGGCCGCGTTCCAGATGCCGGGCGCGGTCACAGTGCTCAGGTAGCCTGCCCGGGGGCGCCCGTCCGGCGCGCGCCAGCGCGCCTGGACCTGCCAGCTTCCGTTCAGGATCTCGGTCGGCCCGCTCTGGACCAGCACCGCCACGGCCGGACGCAGGCGCGCATCGGCTGCGCGTTGCGAGTGATACATGTGCGCGCCGACGAAGGATGCGGCGACCACGGCGGCGAGGAACGCGGCCGCCAGCGTCACCAGGACCGCGCCCTCGACCCGGTCCGAAGGCCGCCGCAGCTCGTTCCGGCTCATCAGCAACCGGGCCAGCCGCGGCAGCGGGCGGGCCGACGCCCGTGCCGCACCGGGCATGATCATCACCTCCGGCAGGTGTCCTGTAGCCAGCTTGGGGCAGCCGGGAGCAAATTGGGAGAGGCGCGGGCCATCGCTAACCAGATCTTTGGTCCATGGCCCGAGACGGTCCGGTTCACCGCAGCCTGCGCAGGTAGGGATCGGCCGGCTGGGCGGGCAGGAGGCGCACTCGCGTGTCGACCACGTGCGCGCCGTCGGGGCGGGCGATAACCGGGTTGAGGTCGAGCTCGGCCACCTGCGGAAGGTCGTCGGCGAGCCGGGAGACGCGCATCAGGATGTCCTGCAGCGCGGCTAGGTCGGCGGCGGGGGTCCCGCGGTGGCCGAGCAGCAGCGGGGCGGCGCGGACGGAGCGGATCAGCGCGGCGGCGTCGGTGTCGGTCAGCGGGGTGAGCCGGGCCGCCCGGTCGGCGAGCACGTCGGTGGCGACCCCGCCGAGGCCGAAGACCACCAGCGGGCCGAACACCGGTTCCTGCACCACCCCGATGATCACCTCGGTTCCTCCGGTGACCATGGGCTGAATGACGGCGGCGGTCATCCGGGGGCCGAACCGCTCGGCCAGCGCGCGGTAGCCGGCCCGCACCTCGTCCGGGCCGTGCAGGTCGAACTGGACCGCCCCGGCGTCGGTCTTGTGGACCAGGCCGGGCACGTCGGCCTTGAGCACGACCGGTCCGCCGAGCTGGGCGGCGGCGCTCACCGCGGCTTCCTCGCTGGTCACCGGCCGGGTGCTGACCTGCGTTATCCCGTAGCAGGCGAGCAGCTCGGCGGTCTGGTCCGGCGGCAGCCAGCCTCCGCCCGGCGAGCGTTCCAGAAACCGGCCGATGAGCGCTCGAGCGTCGTCGGACCGCAGGTCATCGAAGCCGTACCGGGCGGCGTGGGCCAGCGCGCGGGCTGCGCTCCCGGGGTACGCATAGGCGGGCACCGGGCCGGATGTCTCCGGCCCGCCGGGCAGGAGCCGGACGGCTTCGGCCTGGCTGAGCACTGACAGGGCGAGCGGTTTCGAGACGGCGGCGATACAGGCCGCGGGTACTAGGTCGCCCACGGCGGTGGGCACGGTGAGCGCCAGGATCGCGTCCACGCCGTCGTCCGTCGCGACCAGTTCCAGGCAGCGGCGGAAGGCGTCGGGTGGCACGGCGGCCGTAGTATCGACCGGCCCGGTGACGGTTGCGCCGGGCGGCAGCAGCCGGCGGATCCCGTCCTGGACCCGGCGGTCCAGCACCGCCGCATGAAGGCCGGCGTCGGAGCAGGCGTCAGCGGCCAGCACCCCGGCCCCGCCCGCGTTCGACACGATCGCGACCCGCCCGCCTCCGGGCACGGGCTGGCTCGCCAGCAGCGCAGCTGCCTCGATCATCTCGCCGATGTCGCGGGTGGCCACGATGCCGGCCTGCCCAAACAGCGCCTCGCGGGTGACCATGGGGGTGGCCGCGGCTGCGGTATGGGAGGCGGCGGCGCGCTGTCCCGCCTCGGAGCGTCCCGCATCCACGGTGAGGACCGGGATGCCGGCGCTGACGTGACGGGCGATGCGGCCGAACTTGCGCGGGTTGCCCAGCGACTCCAGGTACAGCACAGCCAGCCTGGTGGCCGGATCCTGCTCCCACCACATCAGCAGATCGTTGCCGGATACGTCGGATTTGTCGCCCAGGGAGGCGAACGAGGAGATGCCGATGCCGAGTCGGCTGAACTGGTCGAGCAGCGCGATGCCGACGCCGCCGGACTGGACCGCCAGGCCAGCGATCCCGCCAGCGGGATGACTGGCCGCGAACGTCGCGTCCAGTCCGATGCCCGGCACGGCGACGCCGAAGCAGTTCGGGCCGACCAGCCGCATTCCGTGGCGGCGACAGCAGGCGAGCAGGTCCGCCCGGCCCGCTCCGTCCAACCCCGAGGTGATCACCACGAGTGCCCTGATCCCGCGCTTCCCGCACTCCTCCGCCATGTCCGGCACCGCGGACGCCGGGACGGCAATCACCGCGAGATCCACCGGCTCCGGCAGCGCAGCCGGCGACGATACGCACGGGACGCCCTCGATCTCGTCGGCGTGTGGATTCACCGCATACACCCGGCCGACATAGCCACCGGTGACGATGTTGTGCAGGATCGACCGGCCGACCGACCCTGGCTTCCGGCTGGCGCCCACTACGGCCACCGACTCGGCCGCGAGCACGTGGCGCAGGCTCGCCACGTCGGCCCGACCCTCGCGCAGTGCCACCGCGTCCAGGTATGGCTCCCAGCCAGGATCGGCGTCATCACCGGGCAGGTCGAAGGCCAGCTCGGTGACACCGTCCGCCGTCTTGCGCCGGGCGCTCAGACCAGCGTCGGCGAACACCTGCAGCATCGCGGAGTTCTCGGCCAGGACCTCGGCGGTAAAGGTCCGCACCCCGCGGACGCGGGCGGCCGACACCAGGTGCTCGAGCAGCAGCGTCGCCACCCCCCGGTGGTGGGCGCGGTCGGCCACGGCGAACGCGATCTCCGCCGCGCCGGGCGTGCGACCGGCCTCGTAGCTGGCGACGCCGATCAGCTCCCCGGCCAGCCAGGCCAGCAGGGCGGCGTGGTCAGCCGCGGGCTCCCGGCAAATCCTGCAGGCTTCCCGCTCGGCCGCCGCGCTGCTCATGCTGAAGAAGCGCAGATAGGTATTGTCGGGCGACATGGCGCGGTGCATGTCTCGCACAGTGTCAAAGTCGCCGACGCCGGCCGGCCGGATCTCGATCGTGGTGCCGTCAGCGAGCAGCGCGTAGACACCGCTGGCGGGCTGCGCGCTCATACCTTCCTGCCCAGCTCCGCAACGTCGGCCTGCCGGGCCGGCATGTCTCTGACCTGTGTGCTCATCGGCACCTCCTCAGCTGTCCACGCCATCGCCTGCGCTCATTCTTCGTCAGTGAGAGGACCGGCGCATCGGGCCGAAGGTCCCGGGTGGCGTGGGCATCCGGCACTGCCGTCGCCGGGCGCCGCGGACTGAGCCTGAGCTGCAAACGGCCGCCAGAAGGGGAGCACCGGGACTGGCGAACCGGCCTGCAGGCTAGGGCTGCAGAGGCTGCACGAGCTTCGCGGTTCGCGGCGTCCTCGGGGACCGCTGAAGCGGCACCCGCCACTCGAGCTCGGTCCCGCCGCCATCAGCGGGCCCGGTGCGCAGGGTCCCGCCGAGCAGGCCCGCGCGCTCGGCCAGGTTAGCCAGCCCGCTGCGGCGTTCTGGCTCCTTCATGCCTACGCCGTCGTCCTGGACCAGCAGTATCAGTTCCTGGCCGACCTCGACCGTCACGCCGACCTTGCCGGCGCTCGCATGCCGAGCCGCGTTCGATAGCGCCTCGCGCAGCGCGCCGAGTAGGTGCTCCCCCGCGTCGGCTGGCACGTCCTCCAGGCTCCCGGACATCCGCAGCGCCGGCGTGAAGCCGAGTGCGCCGGTCGCCTCGTCCACCACCTCCAAGATCCTGGCGCGAAGGCCGGTCTCGGCCGCAGCCGGACGTGAGTGCAGCGAGAAGATCGCGGACCGGATCCCCTTAATGGTCTCGTCGAGGGCGTCGACAGCGCTGCTGATGCGCCGCCCGTAATCCGACTCCCCCATCCGCGCGGATACGCCCTCCAGGGACATACCGGTGGCGTACAGCCGCTGGATGACCAGGTCGTGCAAGTCGCGGGCGATCCGGTCCCTGTCCTCATACACGGCGAAGCGCTCTGCGTCCCGGCGGCGGGAGGCCAGCTCCAGGCCGACACCTGCCTGCGCGGCGAAGCTGATCAGCATCTCCACCGCGGGCGGGGCCAGGGGCATCGAGCCGGGGCGGCGGCCTGCGGTCAGGATCCCCCGGACGTTGCCCGGCGCCCCCAGCGGGACCACGACCGCGGGCCCCAGGTGCAGGTGCTCGCGGGCGGCCGAGGCCGCCCGCTCATCGCTGCTGAAGTCGTCCAGGCTCAGCGGCTTGCCGCTGCCCAGCACGATCCCCGACGCCGAGCCGTCCACTGGAAGCACCAGGCCGACTGCCTCCTCCGCGCCCTCGCCGACGGCATGCTCGATCACCAGCCGCGCGCGGCTGGCGACGGGCAGGGCCAGGACCACGAGGTCGGCACCGGATATCTCCAGCGCCTGCCCCACTACCAGGGCCAGCACCTCATCAGTCTCCGCCCCGGACAGCAGCCGCTGCGTGACTTCAGCACTGGCGCGAAGCCACCGCTGCTGCCGGCGCGCCTCCTCGTACAGCCTGGCGTTCCCGATCGCAACGCCGGCGGCGGCGGCGAGCGCGACCAGCACCGCCTCGTCCTCCTCGTCGAACTCGGCGCCGTCCTCCTTCTCGGCGAGGTACAGATTGCCGAAGACCTCGTCGCGGATCCGCACCGGCGCGCCGAGGAACGTCTTCATCGGCGGGTGCCCCTCGGGGAACCCGAACGACCGCGAGTGGCCGGATATCTCCGGCAGGCGCAGCGGCCGCGGGTCGGTGATCAGCTCGCCGAGCAGGCCGCGGCCCTCCGGCCAGTGGTGGATCCGCGCGATCTGCTGCTCGCCCAGGCCCACCGGAACGAACTCGGCCAGCCGGCCGCCTTCTCCGATGACCCCGAGCGCGCCGTACCGGGCACTGACGAGCGTGACCGCGGCCTCGACGATCTGCCGGAGCACGACCTCCAGCTCGAGGTTGCTGCCGACCGCGACGACCGCCTCCAGCAGCGCGTGGACGCGATCGCGCGTCTTGACCACCGCTGCCAGCCTGACCTGCAGCTCGGCCAGCAGCTCATCAAGGCGTAGCTGCGGCAGCAACAGTTTGCCTTGCGTCGATTCCACGCGCCTTCCAGAGGCTTGTCTGCGCTTGACCCGATCGTACGCCGTTACCCAGGCCAGGCCAGAGGCTGCGAGGCACCTAGCGGGCAGCCTTGACATGGCGGCAGGCGCGGCCCGACGGTAGATTGGGCTGACTCCCGAAGCCTGGGAGGCGACTGGAAATGGGCAGCAACAGCGCGGGTTCCGGCCCGGACTGGCGAGCGCCACATCCGCGGAGAATTCTTCCGGCGAGAGGACAAGACAATGGCGGACAGCCACGAGGCGCAGGATGCTCAGGGGCGGGATACCCAGGCGCAGGTGTCCGAGGCGCAGATCGCGGTGCACTGGCGTGAGGAAGAATACGTCTATCCTCCGCAGAAGTTCATCGACCAGGCTAACGCCGCCGACCCAGCGATCTTCGACCGGTTCCACGAGGACAAGTTCCCCGACTGCTTCACCGAGTACGCGGACCTGCTGAGCTGGGATCAGCCGTGGCACACGACGCTGGACACCAGCAATCCGCCGTTCTGGAAATGGTTCGCCGGCGGCCAGCTGAACGCGTCGTACAACTGTGTGGACCGGCACGCGCAGGCGAGCCCGGACAAGACCGCGATCGTCTTCGTGCCTGAGCTGGAGTCCGACGACCACGTGCACATCAGTTACTCGGAGCTGCTCCGCCAGGTGAACCAGTTCGCCGCCGTACTGCGCGACTCGCTCGGCCTGAAGGCCGGCGACCGGGTGACGCTGCACATGCCGATGGTGCCGGAGCTGCCGGTCACCATGCTGGCGTGTGCCCGGCTGGGGGTCATTCACTCGCAGGTATTCGGCGGCTTCAGCGGCAATGCCTGCGGCACCCGGATCGCGGACTCGGGCAGCCGCGTCCTGATCACGATGGATGGCTACTACCGCGGCGGCAAGCTCATCGATCACAAGGTCAAGGCCGACGAGGCCGTCGAGGAGGCAGCCAGGCAAGGCCAGGAGGTTGACCGGGTGCTCGTCTGGCGCCGCCATCCCCGCCAGTACTCGTCACAGATCCCGATGGCCGACGGGCGGGACGTCTTCGTCGACGAGCTCCTCAGCGAGCACCAGGGCCAGGTGGTCGAGCCGGTGTCGATGCCGGCCGAGGCGCCGCTGTTCCTGATGTACACCAGCGGCACCACCGGCCGGCCCAAGGGCTGCCAGCATTCCACCGGCGGCTACCTCGCCTACGTGGCCGGGACGTCCAAGTACTACCAGGACATCCACCCGGACGATGTGTACTGGTGCATGGCCGACATCGGCTGGATCACCGGCCACTCCTACATCGTCTACGGGCCGCTGGCCCTGGGCACCACGACAGTGATCTACGAGGGCGTGCCCAACTACCCCGACGCGGGCCGGCCGTGGCGGATCGCCGAGAAGCTCGGGGTGAGCATCTTCCACACCTCGCCCACGGCGATCCGGCAGCTGCGCAAGCTCGGCCCGGATGAGCCGAGGAAGTACGACTACCACTTCAAGCACATGACCACCGTGGGCGAGCCCATCGAGCCCGAGGTCTGGCGCTGGTATCACTCCGAGGTCGGCAAGGGCGATGCGGTGATCGTGGACACCTGGTGGCAGACCGAGACCGGCGGTTTCCTCGGCACCGGGCTGCCTGCGCTCAATCCGATGAAGCCCGGCAGCTGCGGTCCCGCGGCGCTCGGGATCTACGCGGTCATCTACGACGAGAACGGCGACGAGGTCCCGGACGGCCGGGCCGGCAACATCTGCATCCGCAACCCGTGGCCGGGGATCTTCCAGACCATCTGGGGCCAGCCCGGCCGGTTCGTGGACACCTACTACCGCAAGTACAACTCCGACCCCGCCAGCACCGACTGGCGCGACTGGCCGTACTTCGCCGGCGACGGCGCAGTCCGGGCCGCCGACGGCTACTTCCGGATCCTCGGCCGGGTCGATGACGTGATCAACGTGGCCGGGCACCGGCTCGGCACCAAGGAGATCGAGTCGGCGGCGCTGACCGTCGGCGAGGTCGCCGAGGCGGCCGCGGTGCCGGTGATCGACGACATCCGGGGCCGCGCCGTCGAGGTGTACGTCTCGCTCAAGCCCGGCATCCAGCCCAGCCCCGAGATGGAGAACAAGGTCACCAAGGCGATCGAGACCGAGATCGGCAAGATCGCCCGGCCGAGGAACGTCTGGATTGTGCCCGACATGCCCAAGACCAGGTCCGGGAAGATCATGCGCCGGGTCATCGCGTCGATCTCCAACTTCGCCGACGTCGGCGACGTCACCACCCTGGCCAACCCCGAGATCGTCGACGACATCCGCCACCACGTCCCCCGCCAGCTCACGGAGCTCGAGTACGAGGAGATCAAGAAGTTCGGCGGCGAGTAGCCGGCCGTGTCCACTACCAGGGCCACTGCCTAAGGCGGGAGCCGGCTGCCGCTCACGAGAGTGGCCACCCCGGCAATATGGCCGTCCCGCCGCATCGCGGCGGCCGCGCGAAGTGAGCCCGCCAGGTACCGGTCCAGGAAGTCGACGGTGACCCGGGCCACAACGGGCTCGGGCGGCCCCTGGCCTTCATAGGGCGGAAGGTGTCCCGCCCCGAACAGGTCGAGGTAGAAGCGCGGGCCCGTCGTGTCGGCCCGGTACATCTGGATGCTGGCCGCCGGGGGGTTGATGTTGTCGGCGTCGCCCTGCACGAACATGATGGGCGGGGTCGCCATCGCGAAGTAGGAGCCGCCCATCGGTGGCCACTCCGCGCCGGCCAGCACGATCGCGGCCGTGACCGCGCGGTCACGGCAGCAGGGGTTGCCGACGAGCGCAGCCACGGTGTCGCCGCCGTCGGACTGGCCCGCCACGGCGATCTTGCCCGGGTCGACCAGCCTGAGCACATGCTCGGTGACGGCGTAGCCGCCGATCGCTGCGACCGGCAGCCGCTCCGGCGTTCTGGATCGTGCCCCCGGGGTCGGGC
>WNFM01327127.1_pt1 | contig 45839 bp, 32 predicted proteins | sample 5400271 | NCBI WGS metagenome assembly WNFM01 (sample SAMN13153352, study PRJNA577476) | soil metagenome | isolation source: 60 cm saprolite on Douglas fir-dominated hillslope | place: USA:California | collected 2013-09-17
GTGCCGGGGCGCAGCACCGCGCGCACGGAGACGCCGGGCACGTCCTGCGCCAGCAGCAGCGCGCGCTCGATATCGGCGATGTTGACCGGGCGGATGCTCGTGAGCTTGTTGAGGAAATTGTAGACGAGGATTCCGGCCGGGCCGATGTCGCCGTCGATCTTGACGTCGCTGATGAAGCCTTCGACGACGCGGATGCGCAGGGTCGAGCGGCCGTCGACCGGCTCGACCGTGCCGCGCACCACCGTCAGCACATAGCCGTCATTGCGGTACTTGGTCTGGATCTGCTGCAGGACGGTGGAGATCTGGCCGAGCGGGACGCTCTTGCCGACGATGCCGCTGTAGTAGGGCTCGATCTCGTCGGGCTTGTAGGCGGTGGCGCCCTGGATCTCGACGGCTTGAATGGTCACGGGCGGCCCGGCCGGGACTTCCGGCGCGCCCGGGGTGGGTGTTGGCAGCAACGGCGGCACCGCGCGCGGTTGCGGCTCGGGCAGGGCGCGCTCGATCGGCGACGTCGTCAGCGGCGCTACGGGCGTCGCCGCCGCCTGCGCCAGCGCAGCATGGTTAAGCATTGATGAGAAAAGGCCCGCCGCCGCGACTTCAAGGGCGAGTACAAACGCGAAGTCACGCAGGAGTTTGTTGCGACGGACACCAAGGAACATGCTGCGGGGGCCCACGGGTAAAGTTCTCGCGCCGCGCCATTCTGACGAATGGTTAATTTTTAGCTAAATTATTTGTAATTTTTAGCCAAAATGGTGATATGCGCAAGGACTAATCCAGCACCGAAGCAGGGCATGTGATCGGGATCACACTCGATCGCGCCGCGCGTCTCGTTCCTTTGGGGGGCGATTTCGCCGCGGATCGGACGCGGATGCGCGCTATGACGCGCGCAGCGATGCGTGACGAGCGCTTTCGCAAGGAAGGAGATGTGTGGCGCAGAGGAGCCGAGGGCGCATCGCCGACGACGCGCCCTCGGCCTCAAGTAGTCGATCAAGTATTACTCGCGCTCGCCGTCGCGATCGTCGCGATCCGTATCGAAATCGGTGAAACGCGGACCGTTGCTGTCATGCTCGTCGGCAACGCAGGTGAAGTTGGCGGCATTGGTCGGATCGCCGACACCCTTGTAGCGCGCCACCTCCGGATAAGGGCAGAGCGGACGCGTGAAGGCGACGCCATTCGCCGGCTTGTCGTTGACGAACTTGGTGGCGATGATCTTCTCCGGCGCAACACCCTGCGTGACCCAGCGGTCGAGCGCCATCACCACATCGTGATCGGGATCCTCGGGCCCTCCGAGATTGGCCGGGCCATTGAAGACGTTGGCGCCCGGTCCGCCGGCGCAGTGGTTCATGCCGGGTACCATGAAGAGACGGGCGAACTCGCGCGTCTCGGCGAAGGCGCCCTCGCCGTGGCCGTGGCGGTCGTCGCGATCCCCGTCATGCGCCGTCGCTTCGGACACCGCGGTGTAGTAGTCGAGGCCAACCAGCGGCGTGATGAACGGATCGGCGAAGCCGTGATACATGATGAGCTTGCCGCCGCGCCGCCTGAAAGGCGTCAGATCCGCGTTGTTGGCGTCGAGCGCGATGCTCCAGGTCTCGCCGCCGGCCGCCGCTTTCGCGTCGGTGAAGGCGACGTCGCTGTCGAAGTTGATGTTGAGGAAGTTGAAGCCCGCCTGTCCCGCGAAGACGCCGTCACGGAAGAACGAGGCCGAGCTGCCGCCGGGGATCGCCAAGCCGACGAGCACCTGGCGCCAGAAGGTCTCGCTGCCGCGCACGAAGCCCGGGAAGATCTGCTTGTGGGTGCGCGGGTTGACCGGCCCCTGATAGACTGCCTGGACCGCCTGCAGCTGCTCCGCCGTCAGGCAGTTGGGAGCGTCGGCGCCCTTGCACTGCAGCACGGCGGGGTTGAAATGGCAGTCGCGCGGATCGTTGAGGAAGGCGTCGCCGGGGACGCCGCTGTCCTGCCGGAGGCATTGCGCGAGCGCCGCGTTGGTGACGAGATCGAGCTTCGCCTGCGGCAGATCGAAGCCAGCGCCCTTGACGCTCGACTGCACGCCGGTCCACAGCTCGCCGAACATGAGGTGATTCCAGTCATTGGCGGGGTCGCCGGCGATGATGCCGTCATAATCTTCCGGATAGCGCTGCGCCTCCATCAGGGCGTGGTGCCCGCCCTGCGAGCAGCCGACGAAATACGAGTGCTGCGGCCCGGTCCCGTAGAAGGCAGCGACGACGGCCTTGCCGGCGACGGTCGTCACATGCTGGGCGCGGTGGCCGAAATCGACAACGCGCTCGCCCGGTTGCGAGAAGCTCCAATTGCTGCCGATATGCCCGTTGTCGTTGGCCATGGTGGCATAATTGTGCGTGAGACCATTCACCATCGCGCCGAAGCCGATGGCGCCGGCGGAGCCGCCCGAGCCTTCGCCACGGAACTTGCCGTTCCATCCCGCAGCCGGCATCCAGACCTCGAAATTGATGTGCGACGCCGGGGTTGGCGTGGCGAAGGCGGCGACGCGGCAAAAGGCGGGCAGGTTCTGGAAGACTTGGCCGTTGGCCGCCGTGAAGGTTCCGGCCGGCACCGATTGTGCCGCGGTGACCGTGACGTGCGGCAGGGAGAGGCCGGCCAGACTTGTGCAGGGCGCCGCTGCTGCTGGGCTCGCGCCCGCAGCGACGGAAAGGGCGAAGGCAGCGGACAGCAGCCCTCGCGAGAGATGCGTGTTCATGCGTGTTCCTCCAAGGTTCGCAAATGAGCCCGATCGCGGCGCGTCGGGCCGGGTGGCCAGGAAGCTCTCTGTGGCCGCGCGTTTTCAATCGCCGATGCGTTGCTCCGCGCGGCTGGAGGCATCGGTGTCATGGCGGCGGACACGCCGCGAAAGTTGGTGGTGACGAGAGGGAGGCTTGCGAGCAGACGAGCGCGCCGCAACCGTGCATGCGTAACGTTTCCCCCGACGATGCCGGTCTGGCGCCGGCTGATTTATTTGACCACGCGCCATAGAGTAGCGCTTACGACGAATAGATTATACTTCAAGTTCTGCCGCCGCAATGCTCCGGGGTCGGCAACGAGGGGTGAGGCGAGGAGAGGAGAGGTGCAATGACCAAGAGGGCGCTCCAAGGACCTCGTCATCAGCGGCGGCTCCAACATCTATCCGCGCGAGATCGAGGAGGTGCTGCTGCTGCTCGATCCGCGCGTCACCGAGGCGAGCGTTGTCGGCGCCGCATACGCCGAGTGGGGCGAGGAGGTCGTCGCCTTCGTTGTGGAGACGGCCCGGCAGCATTGTCACCGCGGCAGAACTCGACCGGCTCTGCCTCGACCACATCGCCCACTTCAAGCGCCCGCGCCGGTACGTCTTCCTCGACGAGTTGCCCAAGAACAACTACGGCAAGATACTGAAGACCGATTTGCGGCGCCGTTTGGCGCAAGAGCGCAACTAGCATGCTGACGAGAGCGAGGATTCCCCATGCGCTTCGGTGTCTTCTATGAACTGCAACTGCCGAAGCCTTGGGTGCCCGGCGACGAGCATCGCCTTTTCAAGGAGGCGCTCGACCAAGTCGTGCTGGCCGACCGGCTCGGCTACGACTACGCCTGGCAGGTCGAGCATCATTTCCTCGACGAATACTCGCATTCCTCCGCGCCCGAGGTGTTCCTGGCGAGCGCGGCCGCGCTGACCAAGCACATCCGCCTGGGCCACGGCATCCGCCAGGTGATCGCGCGCTACAATCATCCGGCGCGCACCGCAGAGTGCATCGCCACGCTCGACCTGCTCTCGGACGGGCGCGTCGATTTCGGCATCGGCGAGGGCGCGACCCGGCTCGAGCTCGGCGGTTTCGGCATTCCTGCCAAGGAGAAGCGCGCCATGGCGCTCGAGGCGGCCGAGCAGATCGCCAACATGATGGTGCTCGAGCCCTATCCCGGCTTCGAGGGGAAGTCCTTCTCGATGCCCTGCCGCAACGTGCTGCCCAAGTCGCTGCAGAAGCCGCACCCGCCGATGTGGATGGCCTGCACCAACCGCGAGACCATCAGGATCGCCGCCAGCCTCGGCCTCGGCGCGCTCGCTTTCTCCTTCGTCGATCCGGACGAGGCAAGGAGCTGGAGTGCCATCTATTACGACATCATCAAGAGCGAGCACTGCGTCCCGCTCGGCCACAGCATCAACGCCAACATCGCCATGGTCTCGGCCTTCTCGATCCACGAGGATCGCGCCGAGGCGGTCCGACGTGGCCAAGAGGGATTCGAGTTCTTCAGCTATGCGTTGAATGCCCTGGTGGCGCAGGACGCGGTGCCCGGCCGCAGCCGACTCTGGCCGGACTTCCAGCGCCAGCGCGGCGACAAGACCGAGCGGCTCCCGAGAGCGGGGGAGGGGGTAGGGCAAGCGCCGGGCATCGGCACGCCCGAAGAACTGCGCCGGCATGTGCGCGGCTATCAGGAAGCTGGCATCGACCAGATCATCTTCCTGCAGCAAGCGGGCCGGAATCGCCACGAGGATATTTGCGCGGCGCTCGAGCTGTTCGCGACGAAGGTCATGCCGGGGTTCAAGGCCGAGGCGGCGGCGCGCGAGACCGCGAAGGCGCAGCTGCTTGCGCCCCATATCGCCGCAGCGCTCGCGCGCAAGCCGCACCTGCGACCGCTGGCCGATGACGAGATCCCGGTTGTGAAGGCTTCCGTCGCCCGGGCACAGATCGGCGGCAGTCTTACTTAATAATGTGTCGCGGTGGACCCTCCATTAAAAGGGTCAGTGGCGCCGTTTGCCGACAAATAAGCGACGAAATATCATTGCTCCCGGACTTTACCACTACCAGCTGCGTCTGTTATTGCGTATTGCACAAGATGTACCGAACGAAACCACATTTTACTAAAATACTATTAAAATCTGCGGAAAATATGCTTGGTAATGGCGCAAAAATGAGGCTTCCTTGTCGGGCAGCGCATGGGCCGGCGGCCGCAAGACCGCCGAGAACCCGAAAAGCGCATAACCGGAAGGGAAAGAGCAATGCCCGCGAATTATGGCCGACAAATCCGCCGCGTTCCCGTGACGGCGAGCGCCCGCCGGCTCGTCCATCGCCGCATTCCCAGCCTGCGCCTCGCGCCCCAACTGCGCCAACCCTTGAGCCGGCGCGGCCTCCATGGCGCCAGGGATCGCGTGCGCTTCCCGATGCGGGCGCCGACCCGATTCGAGCGCCGCCTCGTGCACCTCCGCCAGCCCGCCACGCAGGCCTCGGCGCCGATAGCGCCGCAGCGCCGATCCGCTGCCTTCGCTTGGGCACTGGTCGCCGCGGGCGTCGTCATTTGGGCAACCGCGTTGGGCAGCGCCAATGCGCTGTTCCCGTCGAGCGCTCCCGTCGCTGCCGCGGTCGCCGCCCCCGTCATGCCGGCGGTCCCGGAGCATGCCGTCCCGGCTCCGGCCAACGAGGAATATGTCGCCGCGATCAGCATGCGCGAGAATGTCTGGCGCGCCATTGCCCACGCCACCGAGGTGGTCGGCGTCGATGCCGCCTACATGACGGCCGTCGCCGCCCGCGAGTCGGGCTTCGACCCCGTCGTACGCGCCCAAGGCACAACGGCGACCGGACTCTATCAATTCACGGAGGATACCTGGCTGCGCGCCCTCAAGCTCTTCGGCGTCCGGCACGGCCTCACCGAGCTGGCGCAGCAAATCACGATCGATGAGTACGGCGACGTTTCGGTGCGCCCCGGCGCCCGCGCCAAGCTGCTGCAGCTGCGCAACGATCCGAAGCTTTCGGCCCTCATGGCGGCGGAACTCGCGCGCGACAACAAGGCGCGGCTCGAGCACCTGCTTGGCCGCGACGTGAGCCCAGCGGAGACCTACCTCGCGCATTTCCTGGGCGTCGGCCAGGCGGCGCGCATCATTGCCGCGGCGCATTCGAAGCCGCATGTCTCGGGCGCGCGACTGCTGCCGGCGGCGGCGCGCAGCAACCCGGCCGTGTTCGCCCCCGCTGGCCATGTCGCCTCGGCCGGCGCCATCGTCGGCAAGATCGAGGCCTATTTCAGCCGCGAAGTGTCGCCCTTGGCGCGGATCTGATCCGAACGTAGGACGCCGTCGCCTCGGGGCACGGGGCTCGCCCGTGCTCCGAGGCGGTTGCATTGAGCCAACCTGAGTACGATTGACGCGGGTGCCGGTCCGGCGCACACTTTACCGACGAAACCGTCAACGGTTCGCGACAGGGGGAGGAAATCATGAAGCTCAAGCTGACGCTTGCGGTGTCTGCGCTGGCCGGCGCGCTGGCGGCGGCGCCTGGGGCGTGGGCGCAAAGCGACTGCACCAAGCTCGTGCCGGCGTCGCCCTTCGGCAAGGACGATCAGACCGGCGCCACCAACCGCGTCACGCCGAGCGTCACCAAAGCCGCGGCGGCGGAAATCCAGACCGGCAAGATCACGAACATGACCAATCCGCTGGTCGACGGCGTGCCGCTGTTCGGCACGCGCTTCACCAAGACCGTGCTCACCGCGGTCACGCTGGCGCCCGGCGCATCGCTCGGCGAGAATAACCTCACCTACATGGAAGACACCTGGCTGAGCCAGAGCCACGTCGGCACCCATATCGACGGCCTGGGCCATATCGGTCGCGGCGACTGCTATTACAACCAGATCGCCATGGGCAAGTTCATCAACCAGAACTACATGACGAAACTGGGGCTCGAGCACCTGAAGTCTTTCGCGACCCGCGGCGTCATCATCGATCTGGTGCGGGTCTATCAGCAGGCCAACAAGCTCAAGACCAATCCCGCCTGCCGCAAGTCCTGCCTCGACAAGGGCACCGTGATCACGCCTGAGGATCTGCAGGCCGGGCTCAAGCTGTACAACGTGACCCTGCGTGAGGGCGACGCGGTGTTCCTCAACACCGGCTGGGGCGACATCTTCGCCCAGTACCCGGCGCAGAACGCGCTCTACAACAGCGGCGAGCCGGGCATCGGCGAGGCTGCCGCCAAGTGGCTCATCGACCAAAAGGTCATTGCCGTCGGCGCCGACACCTGGGCCGTCGAAGTGATCCCCGGCGAGAGCCCGACCAAGGCCTTCAGCGTCCACCAGATGCTACTCACCGACAACGGCATTCACATCATCGAGAATGTGCGCACCGACCTCATCGCCGACGAGGCGGCGGCGAGCAAGCGCGCGACCTTCTTCCTCAACATGAGCGTGCCGAAGGCGGTCGGCCTCACCGGCAACTTCGTCGGCATTGAGGCCATTCAGTAGAGCTTCCTTCGTGGGACTTGTTGGTTTGTTGCCGGCGCCCGTCCTCGGGCGCCGGTCTTTTCTCGCGCTGGCCGCAGGCCTCCTCGCCGCCCCGGTGGCAGCACCGGGCGCCGAAGCGCGCCGCTACCAGGTCGGTTTTGCCAACCTCACGGAGGATCCGGGCACGCGGCTCGAAGGCCTCGGCTTCACCGGCGCCGATGTCCGCGCCAGCTTTGCCCTGGCGGCGCGCGCGCTGCCGGTCGACATGGTCTTCTATGACAACGACCGCAACCGCGCGAAGACGCTGGCCGACGCCGAGGACGCTATCGCGCGCAAGCTCGACCTCTACATCCAATATTGCGACGACGCCGGGGCGAACGTCGAGATCGCCAAGCGCATGAAGACGGCGGGCATCCCGGTGCTAGCGATAACCTATCCCGTGCCCGGCTCGCCGCTCTACGGCCCCGACAACACACTCGCCGGTCGCATGGCGGGGGAGGTGCTGGCGAACTTCGCCGGGGCGCATTGGCCGGGTGCGCGCGCCGTCGCCGTCATGATCGGCGATCTCGGCAACGCCGCTGATCATGTGCCCGAGCGCGTCGCGGGTATCGCCGCGGCCCTCAAGGAGCGCCTGCCGGCCGCAGCGCAGACCCGGCTCGACAGCAACGGCAACCCCGCGATGGCCGAATCGCTGCTGCGCCGCTTCGCCGCCGGAGAGAGCGACAGCAAGCTGCTGGTCGCGGCACTCGACGACACCACGGCGCTGCTGGCAAAGGCGGCGGTGGAGGCGGCCGGACGCAGCGTTGACACAGCGATCGTGAGCCAAGGCTGCGACCGCTCGGTCCATGGCGGCGCCAACGACAAGAAGGAGATCGACCCCAACAACCGCGGCAGCATCGTCATCGGTTCGGTCGCGTACCTTCTCGACCGCTACGGCTACGAGGTTCTGCCGCTGGCGCTGAACATGCTGCGGGGCGACCCGCTGCCGCCGCGTGTCGCGACCCGCCACGTGCTGGTGACTGCCGCTAATGTGTTTACCATCTATCCGCCGATCGACATGAATTAATTGGCCGTTACCGCTTGCCGCGCGGCGGGCCGTAATAGAAGAGCGTGGCGGTGCGCGTCCCGTCGCGCTCGGCGGCAGCGGCGAAGGTCACGGCGTCCTGACCGCCGATCGCCGCCGCGGGATAGAGCGGAAAGGCGGCTAGGCGAGCGTTGTCGGGCAGCGGATCGCCGATCGCGGCGACGCGCGTCAGCCCGTCGCCGCGGTTGGCGCAATATAGAGCCAGCGCATTGGGTCCGCCATCGACCGAGGCGATGAAGGCGACCGACCCGACCTGGCTCAGCGCAGGCCATGAGGCAAAGGCGGCGAAGTTGCCGCCGCCCGGTGCCGGATCGCCGATTGCGGCCAGGGCGCGCGGCGTGTCGTTCTCGATGACGAAGACTGCGGCGTTCGGGCCGCCGTTGCGCAACACGGCGCTCAAAGCGATCGTGCCGGCGTCGTTGAGTTCGAGCCGCTCCGAAAAGCGAGCGAAGATGCCGCCGCTGGGCGAGGCGCTGCCGACGCCGAGCACCAGATGGATGTCGTTCCCGCCGCCCATGAAGACACCGCCCAGGACCGGCCCTTGCTCGACGATGGCGGCGAAGGCGACCTCGCCCTTGTTGTTGAGCGACGGGCTGCCGAAGCTCGAGAAGATACCGCCGCCCGGTGCCGCATCGCCCGAGCCGGCCAGCTTCACCAGCTGGCCGCGGCGCTGCAGATAGATCGCCTCGCCGGCCTCGCGCCCGCGGCGGGTCGCCGCCAGGAAAGCGACCTCGCCCACATCGTTGAGGGCCGGCGGTTCGAATTGCGCGAGCGTGGCGCCGGCGATGTCGGGCGCGGCCGCGCCGCTCAAGGCAACGGCCACGATCTTTTCCTTTTGCGCCACGAACACGCCGCTCGTTGCCTTGCCGCCCGTCAGCGCCGCGGCGAAGGCGACCGCGCCCGGCTCGTTCAAGGCAACCGCCGGCCGCTCGCCGAAGCCGGCGATGCGCTCGCCGCTCGGCACCGCATCGCCGACCGCGGCGAGCTTGGCGATGCCGCTGCCGCCGGCGAGGAAAAGCCCCTCGTCCGCGGGGCTGCGCAACAGCGTGGCGAAGAACACGACGTCGCCGCGGCGGTTGGTGGCGGCGGCGACGGCGCGCCCGTCGATATCGAAGCGATCGAAGCTGCCGCCGGCCGGCGAGGGCTGGCCGCTGGCGGCGATGGCCTGGAGCACCGGCGCGGCGGCGGGGGCTGATGTCGCCGTCTCCGGCGCGCGGCCGCCATAAGCGGCCCACAGCACGCCGAGCCACAGCGCCGCCACCGGCGCGAGCGCCCAGCCGATGCGCTGCGTCGCACCGGCGAGGATCGCGCTCGAGCCCGACAAGCCCGCCATCAGTTCCTCAGCATCCCCGCCTTGAGCGTCGCGATGTTGTGGCGCGCCATGTCGAGATAGGTGCCGGCCTCGCCGCCGGGCTTCGACAAGGCGTCGGAATAGAGCGTCCCGCCGATGCTCGCGCCGGCCTCGTGCGCGACCCGCTCGATGACGCGCGGGTCGTTCATGTTCTCGACGAAGATGGCACGCACGTTGTCCTGGCGGATCTGCCGGATGAGGCGCGCGATGTCATCCGCCGAAGCTTCCTTGTCGTTGACCCAGCCGCGCGCCGGAATGAGCTTGATGCCGTAGGCGCGGCCGAGATACTGGAACCCGTCATGCGAGGTGATGACCTTGCGCTTGGTCTTGGGTACCGCGACGATCTCGCTCTTCGCCCAGGCATCGAGCTGCTTGATCTCGGCGATATAGGCGTCGGCGCGTGTCTTGTAGAAATCGGCATGATCGGGATCGGCCTGGGCGAGCCCGGCCCCGATGTTCCGCGCATAGATCGCGCCGTTGGAAAGATCGTGCCAGGCATGCTGATCGGTCTTGGGCGGTCCGTCGCCGGTCTCGTGCCCTTCCTCTTCGGCTTCGGTGATTGTCTTGGCCCCCTTGCTGGCGACCAGCGTCGTGCCCTTGAAGCCCGACTGCCGGACGAGGGCGGGGAGCCAGGGCTCGAACTCGGGATTGATGTCGTTCGTCACCAGGAGCTTGGCGCCGGCGAGCGCACGCGCATCGGCCGGCGTCGGCTGATAGAGCTCGGTGTCGCCGTCGCCGCCGACGATGGTGATGAGCGCAACCTTGTCGCCGCCGATGGTCGCGACCGTGTCGCCGAGGACGCTGAAGGTCGCCACCACCTCCACACGCTCCGCCGCTGCGCTTGCGCGGGAGCCGACGATCGCCAGCGTGGCCAGAAGGAGAAGTTGACGGGCGATCACGGCAGGCTCCCTTCGCGCTCGATGCCGCCGGCCGGCGCCGGCCAAGGGCGATAACGGGTCGCCAGCAGCGACAGCAGGTAAAGGCCGCCGGCCATGAGAACGATCGACGGTCCCGAGGGCAGGTTGAGGAAGAAGGACAGCAGCAGCCCGGCATAGCCGGCGGCAAGCCCAAAAATAGCGGCCAGCGCCATGCTGGGGCCGAGGCGTCGCGACCAACAGCGTGCGGCGGCCGCCGGCAGCAGCAGCGGGCCGACCGCCAGCAGCGTGCCGAAAGCCTGAAAGCCGGCGATCAGATCGAGCACGACCAGGGCCAGGAAAACCATGCGATAGACGCTGCCGCCGCCGCTCACCGCCTGGAGAAAGCCGGGATCGAACGCTTCGAGCAGCAGGGCGCGATAGAGAACGGCAAGCACGAGGATGCTGATCGTGGCAAGCAGGGCCATGAGCACGAGGGTCGGCATGTCGACGGCGAGGATGGTGCCGAACAGCACGTGCATCAGATCGACATTGCTGCCGCGCGCCGTCACCAGCAGCACGCCGACCGCGAGCGACAAGAGGTAAAACACGGCGAGGGTGATGTCCTCGTGCTGCGGGCGCGCGCGGGCGAACAGGCTCGACAGCGCCGCCACGGCGAGGCCCGTGAGCAGGCCGCCGGTGCTGAGCGCGAAGAGCGAGTAGCCTGCGAGGGCGAATCCCAGTGCCGCGCCGGGCATGACCGCGTGCGACAGCACGTTGCCCACCAAACTCATGCGCCGCGCCAGCAGCAGCACGCCGATTGGCCCGTTGACGAGCGCGAGCGCGGCGATGCCGACCAGCGCCGTGCGCATGAAGCCATAAGCGGCGAAGGGCTCGAGGAGGACGGCGTCGAGCCCGCTCACAGCCCCGTCCCATCGCGCGCGCCGAAGCCGGCCAGCGCGAGGTTCTCCACCGTGAGCACCTCGACCGTATCGCCGACGGCGATGCAGCGCCGTGCCAGCAAGACGGTCCGCGGAAAGTGCGCGCGGACCTGATCGAGGTCGTGCAGCACCGCGATCACCGTGCGCCCTCCCGCGTGCCAGTGCGCGACCAGGCGCAGCAGATCGGCCATCGTCACAGCGTCGACGGCCGCGAAGGGCTCGTCGAGCAGCAGCGCGTCGGCGTCCTGCAGCATGAGCCGAGCGAACAGCACGCGGCGGAACTGCCCAACCGACAACGCCGCGATAGGCCGAGCGGCGGCGCCGGCCAGCCCAACCGCGTCGAGCGCCGCGCCAAGCGCGTCGTCGGTCGCTGCCGCTGCGGGCCGGAAGGCGCCGAACTGCCGCCAGCGGCCGAGGGCGACGAACTCGCCGACCGAGATCGGGAAACTGCGATCGACCTCGTCGCTTTGCGGCAGATACGCGATGTCGGCCACGCGCGCTGCGCCGCGCGTGATCTGGCCGGCGCGCGGCCGCAGGATGCCGGCCAGCGTTTTCAAGAGTGTGCTCTTGCCAGCGCCGTTGGGCCCGACGATCGCCGTCATCGAGCCAGGCGGGAACTCCACCGTCACATTGTCGATCGCGGGGATGCCCTGATAAACGGCTGTAACCTGCGACAGCCCCAGTTCCGGCACTCGGCGATCGAAGTCGCTCGAATTCGGCGCCACCGGCGCGTAGCCACCGTCGAAATGGAGCTGGAAGGCGGCCCATGCCGTAGCGCCGCCGGCGCGAAGCGCCCGCTCGACCGCGCGGCGAGCCCTCACGCCCCGGCCGGCGAGGGCGTCCAGGCGAAACGCCTGTCCGCTCTCGATTGAGCGATCCTCCGGGCCGTCCATCCTCCCACCCTCTGTCTTCGCGGCATCGCGACACGGCTGCTTTTCCCGGCATTACACCGGAAATTCCTGCCGCATGCCAGCCGCGTGATGGCGCGCGTCCTGATTGAGCCAGCGGCAAAGCCATTCTAAGATGCGGCTCGCATGGCATGCAGGGAGGGCACGCGCCATGGACAGCGCGGCGAGCATGCCGACGGTCGCGGATATCGTCCGTCATCACGGCCGGACCCGTCCCGACCGCGTGGCGCTCTATTTCGAGGGACAAAGCGTCAGCTATAGCGAGCTCGACCGGCGCGCCAGCCGCGTCGCCCAGGGTCTGATCGCAGCCGGCATAAAGCCGCAGGCGCGCGTCGCCATCCTCGCCAAGAACGACCTCGCCTTCTTTGAGCTGTGGTTCGGCGCGACCAAGGCCGGCGCCGTGCTTGTCCCCGTCAATTTCCGGCTGGCGCCGCCAGAAATCGCCTATGTCGTGAACGACGCGAAGGCCGAGTTCCTGTTCGTCGGTTGCGACTTCTACACCGTCATCGAGAAGGTGAGGGGTGAGCTGGCGAGCGTGCGCCGCGTCGTCGCGTTGCATGGCGAGCACCCGGAATGGCCCGGCTATGCCGTCTGGGTCGCGGCGCAGGAGGCGCGCGATCCGGCGTTACCGCTCGCCGCCGGCGATGTCGCCATCCAGATGTACACGAGCGGCACCACGGGCCATCCCAAAGGCGCGCAACTCAGCCACGCCAATCTGCTCGCCTTGATGCCCAGGGCCATCGCGCGCGTCGGGCGTTGGCACGAACGCGATGTGAGCCTCGTCTGCATGCCGCTGTTCCATATCGGCGGCAGCGGCTGGGCGCTGCTCGCGCTCTATCGCGGCGTGCCCAACCTAGTGACACGGGATTTCGAGCCCGCGGCGATCCTGCGCCTCATCGCCGAATACCGCGTCACCAAGGTGTTGTTCGTGCCGGCGATGCTGCTGTTCCTGCTGCAAGCACCGCAGTGCGGTGAGAGCGATTTCTCGTCGCTCGAGCTCATCGTCTACGGCGCGTCGCCGGCACCACTCGACCTCCTGCGCAACGCTCTCCGAACATTCCGCTGCGCGCTCGGGCAGCTCTACGGCCTGACCGAGAGCACCGGCGGCATCACCTATCTCGCGCCCGAGGATCATGGCGAGCACGCCATCGAGCGCATGCGCTCTTGCGGCAAGCCCCTCGACGGCGTCGAGATCAAGGTGGTCGACGCCGACGGACAGGAGCTGCCGCCCGGCGAGGTCGGCGAAGTGATCTGCCGCACGGCCCAGGTGATGCTCGGATATTGGAACCTGCTGGAGGCGACGGCGCAGGCCATCCGCGACGGTTGGCTCCATACCGGGGATGCCGGCTACCGCGACAAGGACGGCTATCTCTACATTTATGACCGCATCAAGGACATGATCATCTCGGGCGGCGAGAACATCTATCCGGCGGAAGTGGAGAGCGCGCTCTTCGGCCATCCGGCGGTCGCCGATGTCGCGGTGATCGGCGTGCCCGACGAGCAGTGGGGCGAGGTAGTCAAGGCGATCGTCGTCAAGAAGCCGGGTGCGTCGCTCGGCTCCGACGAGCTGATCGGTTTCGCGCGCCAGCGCATCGCGGCCTACAAGGTGCCGCGGTCGGTCGACTTCGTCGCGGCGCTGCCCCGCAATCCGTCGGGCAAGATCCTGAAACGGGAATTGCGCAAGCCCTATTGGGCAAGTCGGGCAAGGCAAATCAATTGAAACAGCCGCCCGGGTTAGCCGGAAATGACTATTGCCAGGATAAAGAATCCCTGGTCAACTTGCTCCGTCGTTGAATTAGGGGGCGCCCCCCAGATAAGTAGGGCGAGCACCCGACTGAGCCGGCGATGAGATCGGCCAAAAGGTAGGGAGGGATGCCAACACGAGGAGGCACTGCGCCTTCTCGGTCAACCGCAAATAGAACGGAGAGGCTCGCCCTCGCGCAGCAGCGCGATAGGGCGGTCGCGTGGGACCAGGAAACGCAAATTGGAGGAAGCGAATGAGCGTTGAGAGGATGAGCCGCCCGCCGGTGCTGCTGGTGGCTGCAGCGGCGTTGTTGGTGGGCGGCACGCTGGCCGCGTCTCCGGCCCAGGCGGTACCCGCCTGCACGGCTGCCGCGATCGGCGCGCTGGGCGTGCCGGATGTGACGGTAACCTCGGCTAGCGACGTCAGTCCGGCGCCATGCGTCGTGCTCGGCACGGTGCACACGCAAGGCTTTGGCGCGCCGGACGGATCGGCCCGGTTCCAGCTGACGCTGCCGGCGGCGTGGAACCAGAAGTTCGTGCAGTTCGGGCAAGGCGGCTTCGCCGGCTCGCTCAGCGCCTCTACCAACGCAGGCGATCCAGGCGCGGCATCCGCCTATGCCAGTGCGGTGACCGACACCGGCCACACCGCCGGCGACACCGACGCGCGCTGGGCACTCATCGCGCCGGGCGTGCCCGACGAGGCAAAGCTCACCGACTACTACTTCCGTGCGGTCCATGAAGTGGCGGCCGCGTCGAAAGAGATCGTACGCCGCTACTACGGCAACGCAGCGCGGCGTGCCTATTTCGACGGCTGCTCCAATGGCGGGCGGCAGGCGATGGTCGAGGCGACCAGATTCCCCGATGATTTCGACGGCATCATCTCCGGCGACCCCTTCATGGACATCCGCAGCATCCTGGCGGGCGCTAACTTCCACAAGATCCAGCTCGCTTCGTCGGACGTATATATCCCCGCGACCAAGCTGCCGATGATCGACGACGCCGTGTACAACAGCTGCGACGCTGCCGATGGCGTGGTCGACCACCTCATCCAGAATCCGGCCAAATGCTCGTTCGATCCCAAGAGCCTCGTCACCGCTTCCTGCACCGGCAGCGATCCGACGTGCCTGACATCGGGCGAGGCCAACACGCTGCAGAAATACCTGACGGCGCTGCGCGACGATGACGGCAACATCGTCTATACCGGTCAGACCGTGAGCGATCTCGCGGCCGGGCCGCAAGGGGTGCTCGACTTCAGTCTCGGCGGCATGGATTTCTGGACCACCGGTGTGGTTCCGCCGACGGTCGGCTTCAATGCGCCCGAGCCATGGGACAGCAACGGGTTCGGCTTCTCGCCCATCGGCTGGCAGTTCACCGACCATTTCATCCAATACATGGTCGAGCGCGATCCCACCTTCGACATGCGAACCTATGTCCACAAGACCGGGCAGATCAGCGATTCCGAGCTGCGGCTGTTCGACCGGCGCAGCGAAGCCGGCGATGGCGACATCCCAGAGAAGCTGCTGCCCTTCATCGAAAAGGGCAAGAAGCTGCTGATCTACCACGGCACGAGCGATCCGGGGCTCCCGGCCACGCGCACCATGAAATACTACGAGGATCTCGCCGAGACTGCCGAGATGAGCTATTCGCAGCTGCAGGAGCATGTGCGGCTCTTCATGGTGCCGGGAATGCATCACTGCGTCGGCGGGCCAGGCCCCAATTTCTTCGACACGCTGACGCCGCTCGACAATTGGGTCGATCGTGGCGTCAAGCCCGATGCCATCGTCGCCTTGCATTTCAAGGGGAACATCCCCATCAACCCGCCGCCCGCCCCGCCCGGCCCGACGGTCGTTGATCGAACAATGCCGCTGTGCAAATTCCCGGAGGCGGCGCGCTACAGCGGTACGGGCGACGTAAACAGCGCGGCGAGCTGGAGCTGCCCGGCAAATGACCGCGGCATGCTCGAAGTGGGCGCCAACGGCAAGTCGGCGGGGCTCAGCGGCGGCCGCATGCGCGAGCGCGACGAGGACGACGACCGCTAGCTATCGATAGGCTACGGGAGCGCGCGCCGGCGGCGCGCTCCCGCAGCGCTGCTAACGGCGCGTCGCCGTAGCCGGGTGCGAATTGGAGAAGGTGGTAAGCGGCGGGAGGCTCCCGGTCGTGACCGGGGGGAGGCTTCCCGTCGTGAACGGCCCGATCGGCCCGGTCGTGAAGCTCATCGAGGGCATTGTGCTGCCGCCGGGCTCCGGCCGCATCCGCGGGACGGCGGCCATGTCGGGACAGGACAGCCCGTTCACGCCCCGGAGCGGCTCGCTCAACACGACGCGGCCATCGGTCAGGACGGTGCGGCAGAATGGCTCGGCCGCGGCCGAGTCGATGCTCGGGACGAGCAGCAGCATCGCCAGCGGCACATGACAGGGGCGCATCATCTTCCTCCGGTACACTCGGTGCGGTATGAATCCACGCCATCGTAGCGAATGTCGCCGACCCGGCGCGAGCGCCGCGATCAGCCCAGAAGCTTCTCCGGCGTGATCGGCCGCTCGCGGACCCGTTTGCCGGTCGCGTGATAGATCGCGGGGGCGACGCCGCACAAGCCGAACTCGGCGACGCCCTTGACCCCGATCGGGCTGAAGCGGCGATCGTTCGCTGGGCACGAACAGCGTCTCCAGCTCGACCACTGCTGCGGATTTGCGGGGGCGGTCCCTCGCTGCTGGGGCGGGAGTTTCCGGGCGGGATTGCCCGAAAGGGGAGCGGGTACCCTTAACCAGGCGTAAATGCTGGGAATATTAATCTATGCCGCCCCTTGGCTCATTCCGCGGGAGGAAGGCCATTTCGTCTCGAGCCCAGACGGTTTGGATCGCCGGCATTACCGTCGGAATTGCCGTGATCCTCGCGGCAATGTTTTTCTGGATGTCTTGGCACGCGCGCCAGATCGTGCTCGCCGACACCTATGTCTCGAGCTCGAACCTCGCGCTCTCCGTCGAGCAGTTCATCGCGCGCACGGTCGAGACGATCGATCTGTCGCTGCGCGTCGCGATCGAGGAGATCGGCGCCGACAGCATGAGGTCGCCGGGCGAGGGCCAAGCGCTGCTCGCCGAGCGCGTACGCCAATCGCCGCAGATGACCAGCCTGATGGTCATTGATCCGGACGGCCACGTACGCTTCGGCTCGGCGCAGCTGGCTAAGCCAGCGATCAACCTCGCCGGCACCAAATATTTCGCGCTGGCGCGGGAAAGCAACGGCATCCACTTTTCCGTCGGCGACCCGGTGATGCCGCGCGTGCATGGCAAGCACGTCATCTTCGTCAGCCGGCGCTTCAACCGCCCCGATGGCAGCTTCGGGGGCGTCATCGCCGCCAGCGTCAACCCTGACTACGTGCTGAGATTCTTTTATACACTCAATGTCGGGCAGCAAGGAGTCATCGCGCTCGAGACCACCGACGCGACGCTGCTGGTGCGCCGGCCTTACCTCGAGGACTACGTCGGCAAGAATTTCAGTTCCTCGGTGTTGTTCAAAGGCATGCTGCCCTGGGCATCCTCGGGCGTATTCCCGATGCGTTACGAAATCGACGACTTGTGGCGCATCGTCGGCTATCAGAAGGTCGAGAAGCTGCCGCTGGTGGTGCAAGTGGCGTTGTCGCGCGACGAGGCGCTCGCCAATTGGGGCCGCACGACGCTGCTGCAAGCCGGGGTCGGTGCTCTCATCCTCGCCATCTTGGGCGTGATGGCGTTCGGCCTCAACCGCCAGCTTCAGGCGCGCATGTTCGCGAACGGCCAACTGCGCGAGACGGTGCGCGAGCTCGAGCGCGCGCGCATCGCCGCCGAGGAATCGAGCCGCGTCAAGAGCCAGTTCATGGCGAATATGAGCCACGAGCTGCGCACGCCGCTCAATGCCATCATCGGCTTCTCCGAGGTGATCCGCGACGCGTTGGTCGGTCCGGTCGCCGCTCGCTACAAGGATTACGCGCGCGACATTCACAGCTCCGGCCGGCATCTTCTCGGTCTCATCAACGACGTGCTCGACCTCTCGAAGATCGAGCTCGGCCGGCTCGAGTTGCACGAAGAGCCGGTCGTGCTTGCCAAGGTGGTGAATGATTGCCAGCGCCTGATCGCCCAGCGCGTGCGGGCGAGTAACCTGGAGCTGGCCATCGACCTTCCGGCCGATCTGCCGCTGCTGCGCGGCGATGAGCTGCGCCTCAAACAGGTCGTGCTCAATCTCTTGTCCAATGCGGTCAAGTTCACGCCGGTCGGTGGGCGCATCACGCTCACCGCAAGGACGACGACAGACGGTGGCATTGTCCTCGCCGTCACCGATACCGGTATCGGCATGAAGTCCGAGGAGATCCCGATCGCTCTTGAGCCGTTCCGGCAGATCGACAGCGCGCTCAATCGGCGCTACGAGGGGACGGGGCTGGGCCTGCCGCTGGCACGCACACTCGTCGAGCTGCACGACGGCATGCTCTGCATCAGCAGCGCGCCGGGCCGAGGGACGACGGTGACGGTGACCCTGCCGGCGGCGCGTGTCATCCGCAAGGCCGCCTGATCGAGGGCGCGAGGCAATCGGGGCCGCCCGTCGCTGGGGAGTGGCGGTGCGGACGGCCCCGGCCATGCATGGCACCGGCTTCACAGCGCAACGGCCGTTCGCGAACTGAAGTTCCCATGTCCTTACATTGACACGGTTCGGCTTGCGCAGGAGGTGAGTTCCCGACACCTTCGCACGGTTCCTGGCGTGCTTGGCTCGCCAGCGCGAGCCGCACTTCCTCGCGAAGCGGCGGGCGGCCGCGAGACGATCCTCATCGTCGAAGACAACCCCCTGGTGCTCGATTTCGCGGTCTCCACGGTGACCGATCTGGGCTACCAGGTGCTGCTCGCCGATGACGCCCGCTCCGCGCTCGACATCCTCGGCGGGAGCGGGCCGGTCGACCTGCTGTTCACGGACATCGTGCTGCCCAATCGCATGAACGGCATCGAGCTGGCGCGCGCGGCGCGGCGCATGCGCCCGGGGCTCAAGGTGCTGATGACGTCGGGCTACTCCGGCGGCGCCGAGGGCGTCGAGCCGAGCCAGCGCGAATTCCCGTTCCTGGTCAAGCCCTATGGCCACCGCGATCTGGCAAGGCGCATCCGGGAAGTCCTGACGGAGATGTGACCTGCCGGCCCGGTCACGCGGCGCCGCGCAGCAGGCGGTTGGCGACGGCAAGCGCGCGGTCGCCGGCCGTTTTCAGCTCGTGAAAGACGGCCCGGATGCGGTCTCCCCGGCCGCTGTCGCTGACCTCGATGAACTGACGGCTGCGCGCGACCAGCTCGGTGAAGCCGAGATTGCCGGCGATCGATACCAGCTCATGCGCCTGCTGGCGGCCGAATTCATGGTCGGAAAGATGCTGCTGCATGCGCTCGAGACGCCCCGGGATGTCGTCCCGCGCCATGGCGAGCATGGCCGCCACCTTGTCGCGGCCGAGATGACCCTCGAGGTCGCGCAGCATGCTTTCGTCGTGCACCATGCCAAGGACAGGCTCCTCGCGGGGCGCGGGGTGCTCGGCCGGCTGAGGCTGGCGCGTCCAGCGGTCGACGGTCGCGAGCAGGAGCGTGGCGTCGATCGGCTTCGACAGGTGGTCGTTCATGCCGGCAGCGAGGCAGTCCTCGATGTCGCGCGACAGGGCCCGGGCGGTAAGGGCGATCACCGGGACGGCGCTCGCGCTGCTGTCGAGCGCGCGGATCGCCCGCGTGGCGACGAACCCGTCCATGCGCGGCAACTGCACATCCATGAGAACGAGGTCGAACGGCCTGCGCTGCACGGCCGCGAGCGCGGCTTCGCCATCGGTAACGAGCTCGACCTCATGCCCGGCCTTCTTGAGCAGGGTGACCATGAGCTCCTGGTTGATGGGCGTGTCTTCGGCGATGAGGACGCGCGCCCGGCGCCGCGCCTCGACGCCGGGTTGCTTGGCGACGACGCCGGCGGACGCCTGGAGCGGCAGGGTAAACCAGAACTGGCTGCCGACACCTGGCGTGCTGGTCACGCCGATGTTGCCGCCCATCTGCTCGACCAGGCTCTTGCAGATGGCGAGGCCGAGCCCGGCGCCGCCGGGATGCCGCTTGGCGGCGGCGCCGTTGATCTGCGAATAGCGACGGAACAGCAGACTCTGCTTGTCCTTGGCGATGCCGATCCCGGTATCCGTCACGGAGAAGCGCAGGACGCTGCCCGTCGGCCGGTCCTCGACCTTCGACAGCGACAGCACGACGTTGCCTTTATCGGTGAATTTGACGGCATTGCTCAGCAGGTTGAGGAGCACCCGGCGGATGCGATCGGGGTCGCCGCGCACCATGTTGGGGACATCGGGCTTCAGCACGAAATTCAGGTCGAGACCTTTCTCGCGCGCTGCTTGCCATACCGCCGCATGACAGCTCACGGCGAGCTCGATGATGCCGAAATCGGTCTCGACGAGCTCGATCTTGCCGGCCTCGATCTTGGAGAGATCGAGCACGTTGTTGATGACGGCGAGGAGCGAATTTCCGGCCTCCCGCGCATGCATCGCGTAGCGGCGCTGCTCCGTCGAGAGATTCTCGCTCAGCAGCAGGTTGGTGAAGCCGATGAGGCCGGTGAGGGCTGTGCGCAGGTCGTGGCTGATGCCGGCGATGAACTCGGACTTCGCTTGGTTGGCACGTTCGGCGGCGACACGGGCGCGGTGCGCGTCTTCCTCGCTGCGTTTGTGCTCGGTGATGTCGACCAGGACAGAGATGAACCCCGCCAGTCTCTGGTCGGGGCCGCGCATGGGGCTCGAAGAGAGATTGGCCCAGAACGGCGTGCCGTCCTTGCGGTAATGCAGCAAGGTGGCGGCAACCGGGCGCTCGCCCTGGCGGGCCTGCCGGAGGCGGTCGATCCCCTTCGGATCGGTGCCGGGCCCGAAAAGGATGCGGTAATTCTGCCCGACCAGTTCGGTGATGCCGTAGCCGGTCATCACCGCCGCCGCCGGGTTGGCGAAGATGATCGGGTTGTCCGGCTGATGCGGGTCGGTGACGATCACGCCGGCGTTGGTGGCCTCGAGCATCTGGGTGAACAGCCCGTCGCGCGAGCCGGCATCGGGGGATGGTTGCCGGGTGCGACCGGCTTTCACCGGCGCCGGGGCCGGCGCGGCGCCGAGCCGCTGGTCGGGATCCGCCAGGCGATGGGATTCGTGCGCTGGCATTGAGCCGCTGTAGTCATAGAATCCGAAGCGCTCTAGACCCCGGGACAGGGCGGAGCCCAGCGCACGGGCTTCGCTCCCGCTCAACGCTATCCGAAAGCCATCCATCAGGATGGTGAGCTCGTCCTTCTCGGGATCGGAAAAGACGGCGGCTCGCTCCGGAACAATGTCCATCCTGACTTCCGCAGAAGCGGACAATAACCCTCCGTCGGCCGAGATTGACCGACGGCTGAAGATTGCGGAACGCGAAATAATGGTGTTCCCGCCCGGAGCGTAGCAAGTCCGTTGCGGACTGTATATACCTACGGTTCGCCTATACGCCCGCTTTGTCCGAGCCTGAAGCGAGACGCTTGCCTTGCGCCGTCCGCCGTCCCAGCTTGTTTGCGAGAGATGATGGAGGACGCATGAAATTCGTTTGCGACGCCCCTGGTGAAAAGACGTGGTTCCGCATCGAGACACAAGCGGAAGCTACCGTCGAATCCGACGTGATGCGCCATGCGGTCGAGAAGTTTTTCTGGCAGGAGCGGGAAAAGGCGGCGCAGAGCTATCAGCCGCCGTCGCGTAGCTTCATCGAGCAGGACATCGGGCTCAACGCACATGTGCAGCGCGCGATGCCGCTGTTCCTCACATTGCGCGATGCCGAGGGTAACGCGCTGGCGACGGCGATGCTGCCGCCGGAAGGACGCGACGACCGCAACTTCCGCACGATCATCGTCGGCGTCGGCAACGACGATCCCTATCCGGAGCATGGTGATGCGATACGCGCACTGGCGCGCCATCTCGGCACTGCGCTCGACCGCGAGCGCTGCTATCCCTACCGCCGCGCCTGATGCCGACGTCGCCGAGCCGGGCGGTCAGGCGCGGTGCGTCACCGGATCGAGGGCGTCCTCGACCTCGCTCTTCTTCGAGTGGTCGGCAGCAATCACCAGGTAGGCCGCCGGCACGACGAAGAGCGTGAAGAGCGTGCCGATGGCGATGCCGCTGGCGATGACCAAGCCCATGTTGAAGCGCGACACCGCGCCCGCGCCGCTGGCGATGATCAGCGGGATGACGCCCAGCACCATCGCCGCGGTGGTCATCAGGATGGGACGCAGCCGGATGCCAGCGGCTGTTTCGACCGCCTCGCGCTTGGACTTGCCCTGCATCTGCAGCTCGTTGGCGAACTCGACGATCAGGATGCCGTGCTTACTGATAAGGCCCATCAGCGTCACAAGCCCGACCTGCGTGTAAATATTGAGGCTGGCGCCCCCCAGGCCGAGGTTGATGAAGATCAGCGCGCCGGCGATCGACATCGGCACGGACACCAGAATGATCAGCGGATCGCGGAAACTCTCGAACAGCGCCGCGAGCGACAGGAAGATGATGATCAACGCAAAGGCGAAGGTCGTTACGAAGCCGCTCGATTCCTGCACGTATTGCCGTGACAGCCCGCCATAGTCCACCGAATAGCCCTGCGGCAGTGTCCGTGCCGCGAGGTCGTTGAGGTAATTGAGCACATCGCCTTGCGAGACGCCGGGCATCGCCACGCCCTGAATCGTCGCGCCGTTGAGTTGCTGGAAGTGGTTGAGCGATTCCGGAATGGTCTTGGTGCTGATATGCGCGACGGTCGATAGCGGGATCGAGGCCCCGTCGGCTGTGCGAATGTAGTAGTTGAGCAGCTGGTCGGTATTGAGACGCGAGCGCTGCTGCACCTGCGGGATGACCTTGTAGGAGCGCCCGTCGAGGCCGAAATAGTTGACATAGCCGCCGCCCAGCATCGCCGCCATGGCGCTGCCGATATCGCTCATCTTCAAGCCGAGCTGCGCCGCCTTGTCGCGGTCGATCACCACGGTCGATTGCGGCCGGTCGATCTTCAGGTCGCTATCGAGGAAGATGAACATGCCGCTCTTGACCGCTTCCTGCAGGAATTGCCCCGCGATCTCGTTCAGCCGGTCGAAGGAGTCCGTCGTATTGATGACGAACTGCACGGGCAATCCCTGGGCACCGGGGAGCGAGGGCAACTGAAAGGCGACGACGCGCAGACCGGCGACCTGAGCGACGTCCTGCTGCACGATCGGCTGCAGCGTATTGCTGGTTCTTTTCCGCTCGTCCCACGGCTTCAAAACCATGCCGGCGATGCTCTGCGCCGGCGCGTCGATCTGGAACACGTGATCGGTCTCGGGATATTTGGCGAAGGTCTCGTAGACCTGCCGCGAGTAGAGCAACCGCTGCTGGAGGGTGGCGTTGGGCGCGGCCGTCGAGGAGGTGATCACGACGCCCTGGTCCTCCTGCGGCGCGAGCTCGCTCTTGGCGCCGCTGTAGAGGAAATAGATGCTCGTCAGCACGATTGCCGCGAACACGGCCGTCACCTGCCAGTAGTTCAAGCTGCCATGCAGCCACCGCTCATAGCGGCGGCGCAGCCGGGCGAATGCGCGGTCGATGAAATCCACCAGCCGGTCCTGCCACCCGCCGCCGCCCTCGACATGCGGCTTGAGGAGGCGCGAGCACATCATCGGCGATAGCGTCAGCGCGACGATCGCCGATACGGTAATGGCGCCGACGAGGGTGAAGGCGAATTCCGTGAAGAGCGCGCCGGTGAGGCCGCCCTGGAAGCCGATCGGCACATAGACCGCTACCAGCACCACCGTCATGGCGATGATCGGCCCGCCCAGCTCGCGCGCGGCCTGGATCGCCGCCGGGATCGGCCGCATCCCCTCTTCGAGATGGCGGTTGACGTTTTCGACGACGATGATCGCGTCGTCGACCACTAGGCCGATCGCCAGAACCAGTGCCAATAGTGTGAGCAGGTTTATCGAGAAGCCGAAGATCAGCATCATCGCGAAGGTGCCGACCAGCGACAGCGGAATGGCAACCGTCGGTATGAAGACGGAGCGCAGCGAGCCGAGAAAAGCGAACACGACCAGCGTCACGATCAGCAGCGCCTCGATGAGCGTGGTCACGACCTCGCGGATCGAGCTGTTCACGAAGGCGGTCGCGTCATAGACGATCTTGCCGCTCAATCCCTCGGGCAGCTGTGCCTGGATGTCGGGAAAGACCTTGCGAATGCCGGCGATGACGTCGAGCAGATTAGCGGCGGGGGCCACCTGGATGCCGATATAGACGGCTCGCTTGCCGTCGAAGCCAACCTGCGATTCGTAGTCATCGGCGCCGAGCGAGACGTTGGCCACGTCCTTGAGGCGCACGATGGCGCCGTTCGGCTGCTTGAGCACGAGGTTGGCGAATTCGTCGGCCGAGTGCAGACTAGTCGACGCCGTCAGGTTAGCCTGCACCATCTGGCCCTTGGTGGCGCCGAGGCCGGCGATGTAGTCGTTCTGCGCCAGCGCCTGGCTCACATCGGCGGCGGTGAGGCCGTAGGCGGCGAGCTTCACGGGGTCGAGCCAGGCGCGCAGCGCAAAATTCTGGCCGCCGAGGATCTCGGCCGTCTGTACGCCTTCCACCGCCTGCAGCTTCGGCTGTACCACGCGCACCAGGTAGTCAGTGATCTTGTTGGGCGTCAGCACGTCGCTGTTGAAGCCGATATACATGGCGTCGATGGTCTGTCCGACCTTCACCGTCAGCACGGGCTGCTGCGATCCGGGCGGCAGCTGGTTCAGCACCGAATTGACCTTTGTGTTGATCTCGGTGAGCGCCTTATCGGCATCGTAGTTGAGACGCAGATAGACCGTGATCGTGCTCACGCCGCTCTGGCTCGTCGACGTCATGTAGTCGATGCCGTTCGCCTGCGCGATGGCGTTCTCGAGCGGCGTCGAGATGAAGCCGGCGATGACGTCGGGATCTGCGCCGTAATAGGTGGTCGTGACGGTGACGACAGCGTTCTGCGTCCGCGGATATTGCAGGATCGGCAGCGCATTCTCCGAGCGGATGCCGAGCACCAGGATCATCAGGCTGACGACCGTCGCCAGGACCGGGCGGCGAATGAAGATGTCGGTGAATTTCATTTCCTGCCCCCGTCCTACCGATCGACCGGCCGCGGATTGGCGTCGGCGGGCGGCTGCACCGTGTTGTTGACGAGCAGCGGTGTGCCGTTGTGCAGCTTGATCTGCCCGGCGGTGACGACGGTCTCACCCTCCTTGACGCCACTCAGCAGCGCGATCTGATCGCCGCGCGTGGCGCCGGTGGTGACAAAGGTCTGGCGCGCCACGAGTTGCGGCTGGCCCTTAGCGTCCTTGCCTTTCTCGTCGACCAGGTAGACCGTGCTGCCGTAGGGGTTATAAGAGATGGCGGTCTGCGGCAGGGTGACGAAGCGTTGCGGCGCGCTGGTGGCGATGTCGACGGTCGCAAACATTCCCGGCAGCAGCTTGCGGTCGGGGTTGTTGAGCGCGGCGCGGACTTGCACGTTGCGGCTGCTAGCGTCGACCTTGGGGTTGATCGCCGCGATTTCGCCGGCGAAGCTTTGATCCGGATAGGTGTCGACCTTCGCCGTCACGCTCTGGCCCACCTTGATCTGGTCGAGCGATTGCTGCGGCAGGTAGAAATCGAGATAGATGGGATCCAGCGCCTGTAGCGTCACGATGGTCATGCCGGCGCTTAAATATTGGCCGATGTCCACGGCGCGGATGCCAAGATGGCCGGCGAAGGGCGCGCGGATGAACTTCTTGTTGATCACCGCCTGCTGGGCAGTCACCTGCGCCTTGGCATCCTTGAGTTTGGCCGCGTCGCTGTCGAGCGTCGCCTGGCTCACCACCTGCGTCTTGACCAGCTTCTGGTCCCGGTCATAGGTGATCTGCGCCAGCTGCGCGTTGGCCTCGAGCGAATGCAGCTTGGCGATGTCGTCCTCGGCCCGCAGCTGCAGCAATAGCGCGCCTGCATCGACGTCCTGCCCGGACTGGAAGGCGATCTCGTCGACGATGCCGGAGACTTCGAGCGCGAGGTCAGCGCCCTTGACCGCGCGCATGCTGCCGACAGCCTCGAGCTGCGGCTGCCATTCCTGAAAGGCCGCGACGGTGGTCGAAACCGTCTGCGGCGGTGCGCTCATCGATGCGAAGAACTGCTTGATGAAATGCGCCTTCAGCGCTTGCCAGCCGAAGATCCCGCCGAACACCAGGGCGACCACGCCCAACATGATCAGCATGCGGCTGGTCATGCCGGACCTGCCGCGTGTGGGCTTCTGCTCGCCGCCCGGCGGTAGCGGTGCTGCGCGGCGCTGCCGCGCTTCCGATGCTTCTTGCCAAGCCGCTCGCTTCATGGCTTTGCCCCTACCTTGACGCGGAAGATCGCTTCGGTTTGCTCGCGCACCAATTGCTGGATGGCTCGCATGTGCTCCTCGCTGAAATCGCGGCAGCCAAGGACCCGGCGGGGACCGCTGTTGCAGAAGATGCTGACCTGGCCGAGTATCGCGAGCGTCCGCAACACCGTTGCGTCGTCCTCCACCGGCCGCTGGAGAAGCCGCGCGACGAGCGCACGGCACGGCGCGAACACGCGCCGAAAGCCGATTTCGTGCAGCGGTTCCAGTGCCCCGGTGCGCTCGATCTCGGAGCGCGCGAAGAGCAGCCGTCGGCTTTCGAGATGCGCGCCGCCCACCACCAAGGCGACGAAAGCGTCGAGCATCTCATGCAGCAGCGCCAGCAGGTCCTTGCGCGCGGGCTCGCCCTCGGCGAGCGCGCCGCTCACTCGGTCCGCCACCGGCGCCATGCGATGATCGATCCCGCGGACGATCTGCTCGATGGCGGCGCGATAGAGGCCTTCCTTGCTGCCGAAGTAATAGGGGATGGCCGGGAGGTTCACACCCGCCCGTTCGGCCAGAGCGCGTGTGCTCGCCGCCTCGTATCCGACCGCAGCAAACACCTCGATCGCCGTGTCGAGGATGCGGCGCCGTGTATCCTCGCCGCGGTGATAGCTGGTCGGCCGAAAGCGGGTTGTGTCCAGATCGGTCATGGTGCGGCGCAATATCTATCGATCGATCGACAGTGTCAATTGTTACAATTCTCGGCATTGGTCGGAAATCTCTGGTGGAACCGGCCATTCAAGCCAGCGCAGCGGCGCTGAATGGTCTATTTAGCAACGCTAAATGATCAAAGGCAGGCAATTCCACCTTCGCACGTCGTTCCGGCTCGGCTTCTGCACCGACCCGGAAGGCTGCTAATCTGGACCGACGGCGCGCAAAGCTCGCCGACAGGAGAGGCATGACGCAGCCGCCGATATCCGCAACTTCGCGCCCGCCTGTCATAGTCGTCGGCGCCGGTCCGGTTGGGCTGACGGTGACGCTCGACCTGGTGTTCCGCGGCGTTCGCGACGTGATCCTGCTCGATGAGGGCGACGGACCGGCCGTAGGCAGCCGGGCCATCTGCTGGTCACGGCGGAGCCTGGAGATCCTGAGCCGGCTCGGCATCGGCCGGCAGCTGGTCGAGCGGGGCTTTACGTGGCAGACCGGGCGGGTGTTCCAAGGCGACGAGGAGCTGTTCCGTTTCAATCTGCAGCCCGAGCCCGGCTACGGCCATCCCGCCTTCATCAACCTGTCGCAGCACGAATTCGAGGCGGCGCTGATCGAGCGTCTCGCCGCGGTCGGCCATCCCGGCGTCGCCTGGCGCCACCGCGTCACGGGACTGACGCAAGCCGCCGACGGTGTGTCGCTGACGGTGGAGACACCTGACGGCCCGCGGGTTTTTCGCGCGGCATGGGTAGTTGCCGCCGACGGGCCGCGCAGCACGCTGCGGCGCCTGCTCGACCTCGCCTGTGTCGGCCGCGTCTTTGACGAGCGCTTCCTGATCGCCGATGTGCGCACCTGCGTCGACCTCGGCCATGAGCGGCGCTTTTGGTTCCACCCGCCCTTCCACCCCGGTGATTCGGCGCTGATGCACCGCCAGCCCGGCAACATCTTCCGTATCGACTTCCAGCTCGGCGCCGATGCCGACCCGGCGGCCGAGCGCAAGCCCGAGCGCATCATGCCGCGGCTCGAGCGGGTGCTCGGCGACCGCAAACGCTTTGAGCTCATCTGGGCCAGCGTCTATATCTTCCAGTGCTCGCGCCTCGAGCGCTTCGTCCATGGCCGCGTTCTCTTTGCCGGCGACAGCGCGCATCAGGTCTCGCCTTTCGGCGCGCGCGGCGGCAACAGCGGCATCCACGATGCCGACAACCTCGCCTGGAAGCTCGCCCTGGTGGTCGAGGGCAAGGCCGGGCCGGCGCTGCTCGAGAGCTACAGCGCCGAGCGCGTCGCCGCCTGCGACGAGAACATCCTGCACTCGACCCGCGCCACCGATTTCATGTCACCCAAGCCGGGCATGGCGACGGCGCTGCGCGACGCGGTGCTCGACCTGGCGCGCACGCAGCCTTTCGCCCGCGCGCTCATCAACAGCGGCCGGTTGTCGCTGCCGGCGGTGCTCGACGGCTCGCCGCTCAACGGCGAGGACGATCCGGACCTGCCGCGCCTGGCGCGGCCGGGCGCTGCCTGTCCCGACGCACCGGTCAGGGGCGAGGACGGCCGGCCGGGCTGGCTGCTCGACCGGCTTGGCCGGGGATTTGTCGGGCTCTACATCCCACCCGCGAGCGGTGTGCCGGCCAAGGTCGCCAAGGCGGCCGCGCGCTGGCGCCATCTATCGGTGCCGATCTCGCTGTTGGCGGTGAGAGAAGCGGACGACATGGCCGGGCTGGTGCGGTCGCGTTATGGCGCGGCGCCCGGAAGCTTCGTCCTGATCCGTCCGGACCAGCACATCGCCGCGCGCTTCCGCTCGTTCGATGCCGCCGCCGTCGAGGCGGCGCTCGCCCGCGCGCTCGGCGGCAAGACCGACGCAGAGGAGGCCGCATGCGTGGCTTGAGCAGCGCTCTCAACCTGCCCGACCCGGATGGTTTCTATGTCGAGCTCGTTCGCGTCTATGATGGGCTCGACCGCGACGCGGCGGAGGCGGTGTCGGCGCGGCTGATCCTGCTGTTGTGCAACCACATCGGCGACCGCGCCGTGCTGCGCGAGGCTTTCGTCCTCGCCCGCGACGCCGGCCCGGCCAAGGAGTGAGACCATGGCAAAAGCTTTCGCCTCGCAGGCCGACCTCGCCGAGAAAAAGGAAACGCTGCAAAAGCTGGCCGACGGCGCCTATTGCCTCACCGCGGAAGGCGATCCCAACACCGGCATCATCGTCGGCGATGACGGCGTCATGATCATCGACGCCCGCGCCACGCCGGTGATGGCGCAGGATTTGATCCGCCGTCTGCGTGATATCACCGACAAGCCGGTCAAATATGTGCTGCTGACGCATTACCATGCGGTGCGCGTCATGGGCGCCTCGGCCTACAAGGCGCAGCACATCATCGCCAGCCACGGCACACTTGAGCTGATCAAGGAGCGCGGGCAGCAGGATTTCGAGAGCGAAGTGCAGCGCTTCCCGCGCCTTTTCCAGGCAGTCGAGAGCGTGCCCGGCCTGACTTGGCCGACCCTCGTCTTCGACACCTCGCTGACGCTGTGGATGGGCAAGCGCGAGGTGCAGATCCGCCATATCGGCCGCGGCCACAGCAAGGGCGACACCATCGCCTATCTGCCGGACAGTGGCGTGCTCTATTCGGGCGACCTGGTGGAGGAGGGGGCAACGCCCTATTGCGGCGACGCCTATTTCACGCACTGGCCGGATACGCTCGAACGTCTGCGCGGCTTCAAGGCCAAGGCGCTGGTCCCCGGCCGCGGCGATGCGCTGGTGGGCACCGACAAGGCGGACGCCTCGATCGCCTCGACGCGACGCTTCCTCACCGATCTGACCAATGTGGTGCGCGCGGGCGTCGAGGCGAAAGAGGGGCTCAAGGCGGTCTATAACGAGGCCATGGCGGCGCTCCGCCCGCGCTACGGCCATTGGGTCATCTTCGAGCACTGCATGCCCTTCAATGTGAGCCGCTGCTTCGATGAGATGAGCGGCATGGCCGATCCGCAGATCTGGACCGCCGAGCGCGACACGCAGATGTGGCGCACGCTGGAGGGATAAGGCGATGGCGAAGACGTCAGAATCCGCCGAGCGCTATCTCTCCGGCTTCGGCAACGAATTCGCCACCGAAGCCGTGGCAGGCGCGCTGCCGGTGGGGCGGAACTCGCCGCAGCAGGTGCCGCTCGGTCTCTATGCCGAGCAGATCTCCGGCACCCCCTTCACCGCGCCGCGCGGCGAGCTCCGCCGCTCCTGGCTCTATCGCATCCGCCCGACGGCGAGCCATCCGCCCTATCGCCGCCGCGACGACGGGCTGCTGCGCAGCGGCCCGTTCGGCGAGGTCGAGACGCCGCCCAACCGCTTGCGCTGGGACCCCCTGCCGCTGCCTGAGAAGCCGACGGATTTCGTCGACGGCCTCGTCACCATGGGCGGCAACGGCGATCCCGCTGGCGGCGCCGGCGTCGCCATCCACGCCTATCTCGCCAACCGCTCGATGACCGACCGCATCTTCTGCGATGCCGATGGCGAGCTCCTGATCGTGCCGCAGCAGGGCCGGCTGCGGCTGCTGACCGAGCTCGGTGTTCTCGCGCTGGCGCCGGGCGAGATCGCGGTCGTGCCGCGCGGGTTGCGCTTCCGCGTCGAGCTGCTCGACAGCGCGGCGCGCGGCTATGTCTGCGAGAATCATGGCGCCGTGCTGCGGCTGCCGGAGCTCGGGCCGATCGGCTCGAACGGCCTCGCCAACCCGCGCGATTTTTTGACGCCGGTCGCCTGGTTCGAGGACGCTGAACGCCCGGTCGAGGTGGTGCAGAAATTCATGGGCCATCTCTGGGCGACCGAGCTCGACCACTCGCCGCTCGATGTCGTCGCCTGGCACGGCAACTACGCGCCCTACAAATACGCCCTCGCGAATTTCAACGTGATGGGCACCGTGAGCTTCGACCACCCGGACCCCTCGATCTATACCGTGCTGACCTCGCCGAGCGAGATCCGCGGCACCGCCAACGTCGATTTCGTCATCTTCCCGCCGCGCTGGCTGGTGGCCGAGGACACGTTCCGCCCGCCGTGGTTCCACCGCAACGTCATGAACGAGTTCTTGAGCCTCGTCCATGGCGTCTACGACGCCAAGGCCGAGGGCTTCCTGCCGGGCGGTGCCAGCCTGCACAACTGCATGTCCGGCCACGGCCCCGACGTGGCGAGCTATGAGAAAGCCGTCGCCGCCGAGCTCAAGCCGCACAAGATCGACAACGTGCTTGCTTTCATGTTCGAGACGCGCTGGGTCATCCGCCCGACGCGCTTCGCGCTGGAGACGACCGCGCTGCAAAAGGATTACGATGCGTGTTGGCAGGGCTTTGCCAAGAATTTCCGGAGGCGCCCATGATCGACGCGACGCATGACAAGAGCCGCAAGAGCTGGGTCGCCTCGGCCAATGGCCATGCCGAGTTTCCGATCCAGAACCTGCCGCTCGGCGTGTTCCGTCCGAAAGGGCAGGGGCGGCGCGGCGGGGTCGCCATCGGCGACGAGATCCTCGATCTCGACGCCGCGCTCGATGCCGGCCTGTTCGACGGCGAGGCGGCGCACGCGGCCGAGGCGGCCGCGGGCTCGATCCTCAATCCGCTGATGGCGCTCGGCAAGGCTCCGCGCGCTGCGCTGCGCCGGCGCCTCGCCGAGATCCTCGACGCCGATGGGCCTGACGCCACCAAGATGAAGGGGTTGGCGCCGAAGCTGCTGCACACGGCGAGCGAGTGTGTCGTCGAGCTGCCGGCGGAGATCGGCGACTACACCGATTTCTTTGCCGGCATTCACCACGCCACCAACGCCGGCAAGATGTTCCGGCCGGACAACCCGCTGCTGCCGAATTACAAATACGTGCCGATCGCCTATCACGGTCGCGGCTCGTCGATCCGCGCCTCGGGTGCGCCGGTGCGGCGACCCGAAGGCCAGCGCAAGCCCGCGAACGAGACCGCGCCGAGCTTCGGCCCGTGCCACAACCTCGATTACGAGCTTGAGCTCGGCGTCTGGATCGGGCCGGGCAACGCGCAGGGCGAGCCGATCCCGATCGCCGCGGCGGGCGACCGCGTGGTCGGCCTGTGCCTGCTCAACGATTGGTCGGCGCGCGATGTGCAGGCCTGGGAATACCAGCCGCTGGGCCCTTTCCTCGCCAAGAATTTCGCGACGACGATCTCGCCCTGGATAGTGACCGCCGAAGCGCTCGCGCCGTTCCGCAAGGCCCAGGCGGAGCGGCCTCCCGGCGACCCCAAGCCGCTCGACTATCTCTGGGATGAGGCGGACCAGCGTGCCGGCGCGTTCGACATCGCGCTCGAGGCGCTCCTCCTCACCGAGGCGATGCGCGGCAAGGGGCTGGCGCCGCAACGCCTGTCGCAGGCCAACAGCACCGAGCTCTACTGGACCGTGGCGCAGCTCGTCGCGCATCACAGCTGCGGCGGCTGCAATCTTAACCCCGGCGACCTCTTCGGCTCCGGCACCATCAGCGGCACGACGCGCGAGAGCTTCGGCAGCCTGCTGGAGCTGACCCAGGGTGGCCGCGAGCCGCTCACGCTCGCTTCGGGGGAGACGCGTCGCTTCCTCGAAGATGGCGACGAGATCATCCTGCGCGCCCATTGCCGCCGCGACGGCTACGCCCCCATCGGCTTCGGCGAATGCCGGGGAAGGGTCGTGCCGTCCTAGGCCGCGGAAAGGTGAATGCCATGATCAGCGAATCCATGCTCAAATCCGTCGCCCGGCCCGCGCAATTCAGCCTCGAGGAGTGGAAGGCGCGGGTCGAACTCGCCGCCTGCTATCGCATCTTCGCCCATCTGGGCTGGGTCGAGCTCATCTACAACCACATCACCTTGCGCCTGCCCGGGCCGGAGAAGCATTTCCTCATCAACCCGTTCGGGCTGATGTATTCGGAAGTCCGCGCCTCCAACCTGGTGAAGATCGATCTCGCGGGGAACGTCGTCGGCGCATCCGACTGGCCGGTCAATCCGGCGGGCTTCACCGTACATGCCGCCATCCATGACGGCATTCCCGGCGCGCATTGCGTGATGCACACGCATACGACGGCCGGCCTCGCCGTGGCGTGCTCGAAAGGGGGGCTGTCGCCGAGCAATTTCTATTCGGCGCAGCTCTACGGCAAGCTCGCCTATCACGATTTCGAGGGTATCACCGTGCATGCCGACGAGGGCCCGCGCCTGGTGCGCAACATCGGCGACAAGCCGGCGGTGATCCTGCGCAACCACGGCCTCCTCGCCTGGGGCGAGACCGTGCCGCGCACCTTCGTCATCCTGTGGACCTTGAACCGCGCCTGCGAGATCCAGGTGGCGTCGGCGGCGATGGGCCCGGCCATCGATATTCCCGAGGACATCCAGGCGAAATGCACGCGCGATTCGCTGCAATATCGCGCGCAGTTCGGCGCCGGCCAGGACGTTTTCGACGCGCTGACGCGCGTCGTCGACCGCATCGACCCGTCCTATCGCAGTTGACGGCGGCAGGCGCGATGAAGGTCTGCATCGTCGGCGCCGGCGCGATCGGCGGCTTCATCGGCACGCGGCTGGCAAGCGCGGGCAACGCTGTTTCTGCTGTCGCGCGCGGGCTCACAGCGACCGCCTTGCGCGAGCGAGGCTGGCGTCTGGAGATGAGCGGCGAACTGCTGACCGCGCCGGCGCGCGTCGCCGAGGAGCCGCGCGATCTCGGTCCGCAGGACCTCGTCGTCATCGCCGTCAAGGCGCCAGCGCTGGCCGATGTTGCCGCGGCGATAGCGCCGCTGCTGGCGCGCGACACCGTCGTGCTCACCGCCATGAACGGCGTGCCCTGGTGGTTCTTCGGCGGGCTCGGCGGGCGCTATGAGGGGCTTAAGCTCGCCTCGATCGATCCGCAGGGCCGCATCGCTGCGGCGATGCCGACGCGGCATGTCGTCGGCTGCGTCGTCCACGCCACCTGCTCGACCCCCGAGCCGGGGTTGGTGCGGCATGGTTTCGGCAATCGCCTCATCATCGGCGAGCCTGCGGGCGGCGCGAGCGAGCGCACGACGGCGCTCGCCAAGTCCCTCGCGCGCGCCGGCTTCGACGTGCCGGTGTCGCCGCGCATCCAGACTGACATCTGGTACAAGCTGTGGGGCAACATGACCATGAACCCCATCTCGGCGCTGACCGGCGCGACTTCGGACAAGATTCTCGACGATCCCCTGATCACCGCGTTCTGCCTGGCGGCGATGCGCGAGGCGGCTGCGATCGGCACGCGGATCGGCTGCCCCATCCAGCAGAGCGGCGAGGACCGCATGGCGGTGGCGCGGAAGCTTGGGCCGTTCAAGACATCGATGCTGCAGGATCTGGAGGCCGGCAAGCCGCTCGAGATCGACGCGCTGCTGACGGCAGTGCACGAGATCGGGACGATAGTCGGCGAGCCGACGCCGCAGATTGACGCGCTGCTCGGCCTCGTGCGGCTCCAGGCGCGGATGCGCGGGCTTTATCCCTGACATGGACAGACCGATGGAGGCGCGGTCGACGACCGGCGAGAGCGCGGGCGAACTGCTCGCGGCCTTGCGGCGGCGCTTGGCCGAAGGCAACGTCGAGCTGCGCGTCGAGCCGCAGCGGCTCAACCACATCGACAGCCCCGTGGCGGTCGAGGCCGACGGCAATGTCTGGGCTTACGTCGCGCTCTTCATCGCCGCCTTGCTGTGGTGGCGCTGGGGCATGGCACCGGGCCTAGCGGCGCTGGCGCTCGGCGTCGTGGTTTATCTGACGCTCGGCCGCGCCTATGTGCATCGCCGCATCGAGCGCCGGGTGCGCCGCGACGCGCTCGATGATCTCGAGAAATGGCGCAAGCTGTGGCGCTTCAGAGGATTGACGCTGGTGGCGAAGGATCGGCGCGACCTTGCCCCCTGCACTTCCCCCGACGGCAACTGGATGGCCTTCACCCGCGCTCTGTCGGCAGCGTCGGGCGCTAGGCCCTGATCACCGCAACAGATCGAGCGGGCTGCGGGCCTTGACGTCGGCATCGGTCGGCAGCTGGGTCGCCGTCCAGCCGCCGCCCAGCGCCTGGATGAGCGAGACGCTCGCGGCAAGGCGGTTCTGCAGGATGGTGAGCTCGGTCTGCTCGTTGTTGAGCGCCTGAGTCTGCGCGGTGATGACGGCGGTATAGGGGACCGTGCCGGCCCTATACTGGTTGAGCGTCAAGCGCTCGGCCTCGCGCGCGAGCCGTACCGCGTTCGCCTCGATTTCGGCCTGCTGCGCCAGGATGCGCAGCGCTGCCAGCTGGTCCTCGACCTGCTGGAAGCCGGTGAGCACGGTCTGGCGGTAGGTCGCGACATTTTGATCGTAGACGGCGCGCGCCTGGTCCACCTGCGCACCGCGTAGGCCGCCATTAAAGACGGTCTGCGTCAGCTGCGGCGCAACCGACCAGAAGGCGTTGGACGCGCGCAGCAGCTTGTCGAGCGATGTGCTGGTGAAGCCGTAGGAGGCCGACAAGGTGAGGTCGGGATAATAGGCCGCCGCGACCGCGCCGATCTGTGCATTGGCCGCTGCCATGAGCCGTTCCGCCGCGGCGATGTCCGGCCGGCGCTCGAGCAGCGTCGACGGGACACCGGTTGGGGCGACAGGGATATTGTTCGGCATCGGCGTCGCCGCGATCGAGAATTCGGCGGGCGGCTTGCCGATCAGCACGGCGATCGCATGCTCGAATTGGGCGCGCTGCACACCGACGGCGACCGACTGCGCGCGCGTCGTCTCGAGCTGGGTCTCGGCGGTGACGACGTCGGCCTGTCCGGCGACGCCTACCGCATATTGGTTGCGCGTGATCTGCAAGGACTGGGTGAAGGCGACGACGGCGGCATCGAGCAGCCGCTTCAGCTCGTCATTGGCGCGCAGGTCGAAATAGTCGATCGCCAGCGTCGCCTGCGCCGAAAGCCGCGCCGAGGCGAGATCGGCGGCGCTCGCCTGCGCGTTGGCGACGTCGCCCTCGACGGTGCGACGGATCCTGCCCCAGAGATCGAGGCTCCAGGTCGCATCGGCCGTCAAGTCGTATTGCGTCTGGACGCCGCGACTGAAGCGGGTGACGCCGCTGGTGCTGGTAAGCCCGCCGCCGCCCTGGCTGGAGCGCGTTGCGGAAGCGGCCACCGAAATGACCGGGAAATAGCCCGAGCGGGCCTGCGCGACGACCGCGCGCGCTTGCCGGTATGCCGCTTCGGCGCCTTTCAGGTTCTGGTTGGAGATGTCGACCTGCCGCTCGAGATCGTCGAGCAGCGGGTCGTTGTAGATCGCCCACCACGCGCCGCGGTCGGTGATGTCCTGCGGCTCGCCGGTCTTCCAGCCCTCCTTGTAGCTCGCCGGCACCGGCGCCGCCGGGCGGTGATAATCCGGCCCGACCGAGCACGCCGCGACGAGCGCCGCGGCTGCCGCCGACAGCGCCTTCGATCCCCCGCGTTCGCTCATTCGCCGGCCTCCGGCACTTCGCCGCCACCGGCGTCGGGATAGCGGTGACGCCAGCGGCCGAGGCTCCACAGCCGGAGACGGTCGAGATAGAGGTAGATCACCGGCGTGGTGTAGAGCGTCAGCATCTGGCTCACGATCAGGCCGCCGATGATGGAGATGCCGAGCGGCTGGCGCACCTCGGCGCCGTTGCCGGTGCCGAGCGCGAGCGGCAGCGCGCCCAGCAGCGCCGTCATGGTCGTCATCATGATCGGGCGGAAGCGCAGGAGGCAGGCCTGGTAGATCGCCTGGCGCGAGCTCAGGTGCTGGCTGCGCTCGGCATCGAGCGCGAAGTCGATCATCATGATGGCGTTCTTCTTGACGATGCCGATGAGCAAGATCACGCCGATCATCGCCATGATGCTGAACTCGGTGTCGCAGGCGAGCAACGCCAGCACGGCGCCGAGACCGGCCGAGGGCAGCGTCGAGAGGATCGTTATGGGATGGATGTAGCTCTCATAGAGCACGCCAAGCACGATGTAGACGGCCGCCAGCGCGGCCAGGATCAGGATCGGTTCGTTGGCCAGCGATTCCTGGAAGACGCGCGCGGTCCCTTGGAAGGTGCCCTGGATCGATGCAGGCACGCCGATGCTGTTCATTGCCGCATTGACCGCGCTCACCGCGTCGCTCAGCGACTTGCCCGGCGCCAGATTGAAGGAGATGGTGGAGGCAACGAACAGGCTCTGATGATTGACCGCGAGCGGCGCGTTACCAGGCTCGTAATGAGAGAAGGCGGCGAGCGGCACCATGGTCTCGGCATGCGTGCTGACGGCGGCGCCGGTCGATGCGCTGCCGCGTCCGGTGTTAGCGATCTGGTTCGAGCTGAGATTGCGCGCCGTATCGCCGGCAATCTGCGCTGCAGTCGATGGGGCGGCGGTGCTTTGCCCCGCGCTCTTCGTTTTCGACGTCGTGCCGATTACCGCATTTGTGCCCTGCGTGCCGCCGACGGCGCCGCCGGCGGTGCTGACATAGAGCTCGTTGAGCATGTCCGGGCTTTGCCAGTATTGCGGCGCGACCTCCATGACCACGTGATATTGGTTGAGGGCGTTGTAGATCGTCGACACCTGGCGCTGGCCGAAGGCGTCGTAGAGCGTGTTGTCGATCTGGCTCGCGGTGAGGCCGAGCCGCGCGGCGCTCGCGCGGTCGATCACCAGATACGTCTCGAGCCCGTTCTGCTGCTGATCGGAATTGACGTCGGTGAGCTCCGGGACATGCTGCAGCGCCTCGGTTATCTTGGGCGCCCAGGCGTAGAGCTCGCCGAGGTCGTCGCTCTGCAGCGTGTATTGATACTGGGCGTTGGTCTGCCGGCCACCGACGCGGATATCCTGCGTCGATTGCAGGAACAGCGTCGCCCCCGCCACCTGCGAGAGCTCGCCCCGCAGTCGGGTGATGATCTGGTCGGCAGGCAGCTTGCGCTCGGACAGCGGCTTCAGCGAAATGAAGACGAAACCGGAATTGGTCTGGCCGCCGCCGATGAAGCCGACGACGTTCTCGACCGCGGGGTCCTTGCGCAGGATGGTGATGAACTGCGTCAGCTTTTGCCGCATCGACTGGAAAGAGATGCTCTGGTCGGCCTGGATGCCGCCAACGAGCCGCCCCGTATCCTGCTGCGGGAAGAAGCCTTTGGGCACGATGTAGAAGAGATAGACGTTGAGGCACAGCGTCGCCAGCAGGATCAGCATCATCACCCGCGCATGCGCGAGCGCCCAGGTCAGTGTGCGATCGTAGAAGCCGAGCACGGCGTCGAAGGCGCCCTCGACGGCGCGCGAGAGCCGGCCCGGCTCGCGCTCGGGCCGGCGCCGGAAAAGGTAGGCGCACATCATCGGCGTCGTCGTCAGCGACACCACGAGCGATATGACGATGGCGATAGAAAGCGTTATGGCGAATTCGCGGAACAGCCTCCCGACGATGCCGCCCATGAGCAGGATCGGAATGAACACGGCGACGAGCGACAAGCTCATCGACAGCACGGTGAAGCCGACCTCGCGCGCGCCCTGCAGCGCGGCCTGCATGCGCGGCATGCCCGCCTCGATGTGGCGGATGATGTTCTCCAGGACGACGATCGCATCGTCCACCACGAAGCCGGTGGCGATGGTGAGCGCCATCAGCGACAGCGCGTCGAGGCTGTAGCCCAACAGGTACATGACCCCGAACGTGCCGATGAGCGACACCGGCACGGCGACGCTCGGGATCAAGGCGGAGCGCGCGTCGCGCAGGAACAGGAACACCACCATGATGACCAGCGCGACTGAGATCACCAGCGTGCGCTCGACATCGCGCAGCGAGGCGCGGATATCGGTGGTGCGGTCGGCCGCCACCGTGACGTCGATGTCGCGGGGGATCGACGCCTCGAGCTGCGGCAGGAGCGCCATGACGCGGTCGACGGTGTCGATGATGTTGGCGCCGGGCTGGCGGTAGAGGATCAGCAGCACCGAGGGCTTGCCGTTGGCGAGGCCCTGATTGCGCAAATCCTCCACCGAATTCGTCACCTCGGCGAGGTCGGACAGGCGCACGGCCGAGCCGTTGCGGTAGGCGACAACCAGCGAGCGGTACTGGTCGGCCTCGCGGGCCTGGTCGTTGGTGTAGAGCTGGTACCGCTTGCCGCCAAACTCGATGTCGCCCTTGGGCGCATTGGCGTTGGCGGCAGCGAGGGCGGCACGCACGTCCTCGAGGCCGATGCCGTATTTGAAGAGAGCGTGCGGGTTGAGCTCGACGCGCACCGCCGGCAGCGAGCTGCCGCCGACCGTCACCTGGCCGATGCCCTGGACTTGCGAAAGCTTCTGCTGCAGCACGGTCGCGGCGGAATCATAGAGCTGGCCCTGGCTCAGCGTGTCCGAGGTGAGCGCCAAGATCAGCACCGGCGCGTCGGCCGGGTTGACCTTGCGGTAGGTGGGGTTGCTCCTGAGGCTCGCTGGCAAATCGGCGCGCGCGGCATTGATCGCCGCCTGCACGTCCCGCGCCGCGCCGTCGATGTTGCGGTCGAGGCCGAATTGGAGGGTGATGCGCGTCTGGCCGACCGAACTCGACGAGGTGATCTCGGTGACATCGGCGATCTGCCCGAGATGGCGCTCCAACGGCGTCGCCACGCTGGTGGCGACGGTCTCCGGGCTCGCGCCGGGCAGCTGCGCCTGCACCGAGATGGTCGGGAAATCCACCTGCGGCAGCGGCGACACCGGCAGCAGGAAGAAGGCGACCGCGCCGGCGAGCGCTACGCCCAACGTCAGGAGCGTGGTCGCGACCGGCCGCTTGATGAAGGGCGCGGAGAGGTTCATTCCGCCGCGCTCTCCGCGGTTTTCGGGCCGGCAAGGCGTCGCGCCAGGCGATCGAAGGCGAGATAGATCACCGGCGTGGTGAAGAGGGTCAGCGCCTGGCTGACGATGAGGCCGCCGACGATGGTGATGCCGAGCGGGTGGCGCAGCTCCGAGCCGGCGCCGGTGCCGAGCATCAAAGGCAGCGCGGCGAAGAGCGCGGCCAGCGTCGTCATCATGATCGGGCGGAAGCGCAGCAGTGAGGCCCGGAAGATGGCCTCGCGCGGCGCCTTGCCGTGCTCGCGCTCGGCCTCGAGCGCGAAGTCGATCATCATGATGGCGTTCTTCTTGACGATGCCGATGAGCAGGACGATGCCGATGATGCCGATGATGCCGAGGTCGCTGCCGTCGATGATCAGCGCCAGCAGCGCGCCGATGCCCGCCGAAGGCAGCGTCGACAGGATGGTGATGGGGTGGATGTAGCTCTCATAGAGCACGCCGAGGACGATATAGACGGTGGCGATCGCCGCCAGGATCAGCAGCAGCTCGTTGGTGAGCGACGCCTGGAAGGCGAGGGTCGCGCCCTGGAAGCTGGTGAAGACGCTCTCGGGCATGCCGATCTCCTGCTCGGCCTGCTTGATGGCGGTGACGGCGGCGCCGAGCGAGGACCCCGGTGCCAGGTTGAACGAGATCGTCGCCGCCGGGAACTGCCCGAGATGGCTGATCTGCAGGGGCGATTCCTGCTCGACCACCCGGGCGATCGCGGTCAGCGGCACCTGGCCGGTGGTCGAGATCGACGACGGCAGGTAGATCGAGCCCAGCGCGTCGAGCGAGTGCTGCAGCGACGGGTCGGCCTCGAGGATGACGCGATACTGGTTCGACTGCGTGAAGATGGTCGAGACGATACGCTGGCCGAAGGCGTCATAGAGCGCGTTGTCGACCGTTGCCGGTGTGATGCCGAATCGCCCGGCGGTGTCGCGGTCGATGACGATGTAGGCGGAGAGCCCGTGCGACTGCGCGTCGCTGGCGACATCCTCGATTTCCGACAGCTGGTCGAGCTTGTCGACCAGCTTCGGGACCCAGGAGGCGAGCTCGTCGGGGTTGGCGTCCTCGACCGCGAACTGGTACTGCGTGCGGCTGATGTTGGTGTCGATCGTCAGGTCCTGCACCGGCTGCATGTAGAGCGAAACGCCGGCAACCCCCGCGGTCTCCTGCCGGAGGCGGCGAATGACGTCGCTGGCTGTGGCGCTGCGCTGGTCGCGCGGCTTCAGGTTGATCAGAAACCGGCCGGCATTGAGCGTCGTATTGCTGCCGTCGACGCCGATGAAGGAGGACAGGCTGTCGACATCGGGGTCCTTGAGGATGGCGGCGGCAAGCGCCTGCTGGCGCTCCGCCATGGCGGCGTAGGACACCGATTGCGACGCTTCCGAGATTCCCTGGATGAGCCCCGTGTCCTGCACCGGGAAGAAGCCCTTGGGGACGATGATATAGAGAAGAACGGTCAGGGCGAGCGTGCCGATGGCTACGGCCAGGGTGAGCGGCTGGCGGTCGAGCACCCAGGTGAGTGCGCGGCCGTAATGCTCGATCGCCGCGTCGAACCATTCCTGCGAGCGGCGGAAGAAGGCCGACTCCTCCGACGGGTGGCGCAGCAGCTTGGCGCAGAGCATCGGCACCAACGTCAGCGACACCACCGCCGAGATCAGGATGGTGACGGCCAGCGTGATGGCGAATTCGCGGAACAGGCGGCCGACCACGTCGCCCATGAAGAGCAGCGGGATCAGCACGGCGATCAGCGACACCGTGAGCGAGATGATGGTGAAGCCGATCTGCGCCGACCCCTTGAGCGCCGCCTGGAGGCGCGAATGGCCCTCTTCGACGTAGCGCGCGATGTTTTCGATCATGACGATGGCGTCGTCGACGACGAAGCCGGTGGCCACCGTGAGTGCCATGAGCGAGAGGTTGTTGAGGCTGAAGCCCAACAGGTACATCGCCGCGAAGGTGCCGACCAGCGACAGCGGCACCGAAAGGCTGGGCACGATCGTCGCCGGGATGTTCCTCAGGAACAGGAAGATCACCAGCACGACCAGCACGACCGCCAGGGCCAGCTCGAGCTCGACGTCGCGCACGGAGGCGCGGATGGTGCTGGTGCGGTCGGTGAGCACGCCGACATCGACCGCGGCGGGAAGGGCGTTTTGCAGCTCGGGGAGCAGCGCGGTGATGCGGTCAACCACCTGAATGACGTTGGCGCCGGGCTGCCGCTGGACATTGAGGATCACCGCCGGCACGGTGTTCATCCACGCGCCGAGCTTGCTGTTCTGCGCGCCCTGCTCGACCTGCGCCACGTCCGACAGCAGCACCGGCGCGCCGTCCTTGTAGGCGATCACCAGGTTCTCGTAGTCGGCGGCGCTTTTGAGCTGGTCGTTGGCGTTGATCGTGTAGGCGCGCGACGGTCCGTCGAAATTGCCCTTGGGCGTGTTGACGTTGGCATTGGCGATGGTGGTGCGGAGATCGTCGATGTTGAGGCCGCGCGCGGCGAGCTTGCGCGGGTCGGCCTGGATGCGCACCGCCGGACGTTGTCCGCCGCTGATGCTGACGAGGCCGACGCCGGGGAGCTGCGAGATCTTCTGCGCGAGGCGCGTGTCGGCGAGATCCTCGACCTGCGGCAGCGGCAAGGTCTTGGATGTGATGGCGAGCGTGAGGATCGGCGCATCGGCGGGGTTGACCTTGGCGTAGATCGGCGGCGCCGGCAGGTCGGAAGGCAAGAGGTTGCCGGCGGCGTTGATCGCCGCCTGCACCTCCTGCTCGGCGACGTCGAGGCTGAGATCGAGGCCGAATTGCAGCGTGATGACCGAAGCGCCGGCCGAGCTCGTCGAGGACATCTGGTTGAGCCCGGGCATTTGGCCGAGCTGGCGCTCGAGCGGCGCGGTGATCGACGAAGTCATCACCTCCGGGCTGGCGCCGGGATAGAAGGTCTGGATTTGGATGGTCGGGTAGTCGACCTGCGGCAGCGCCGAGAGCGGCAGGAATTGGAAGGCGACGATGCCGACCACCAGGATCGCCACCATCAGCAGCGACGTCGCCACCGGCCGCAGGATGAAAAGGCGCGACGGGTTCATCGGCTCTTCCCGAGTGCCGCCCTGCCGCCGCCACTCATTGGCCGGTCGCGCGATGGCCGCGCGCGCTGCGCTGCTGCTGGTCTGTGGGCTGCGCCGCACCGGCGGCGCCGGGCAGCGTGACTTTTGCACCCTCGCGCAGCTTGTCGGCGCCGTCCACCACCACCTTATCGCCGGGCGCGAGGCCGCTCGCCACGGCGACGCGCTCGCCGTCGCCCGCTCCGAGTTTCACCGCTTGCACGCTCACCGTGTCGTCGGGCTTCACCAAATAGACGAAGGTACCGGGCGCGCCCCGCTGGATTGCCGCGCTCGGGACCAGCGTCGCGCCTTGCAGCGTATCCACCAGAAGCTGCACGTTGACGAACTGGTTCGGGAACAGGACTTCGTCGTTGTTGTCGAACTGCGCCCTGAGCTTCACCGTGCCGGTGGTGGGATCGATCTGATTATCGACGGTGACCAGCGCGCCCGTCGCGAGCTTCGCGACGCCGCTGCGGTCGAAAGCAGTGACCTGCAGCGTCGCGCCGGCGTTGAGCCGCTTCATGATCGCCTGCAGATTGTCCTCGGGAAGGCTGAAGATCGCCGAGATCGGCTTTATCTGCGTGATGACGACGATGCCGTTAGGATCCGAGACCTGCACGTAGTTGCCCGCATCGACTTGGCGCAGGCCGATCCGGCCGCTCACTGGCGCGACGATGCGGCAATAGGCGAGGTTGAGCTTGGCGTTGTCGACCAAGCCCTGGTCGGTGGCGACGGTGCCTTCGAGCTGCCGCACCAGCGCCTCCTGCGTGTCGCGCTGCTGCTGCGCGATCGAGTTCTCTGCGACGAGCCGGTTGAAGCGGGCCAAGTCGCGGCGGGCGTTGGCGAGCTGCGCCTGATCGCGCAGCAACTGGCCTTGCACCTGGTCGAGCGCGGCCTGGTAGGGTCGCGGGTCGATTTGCGCGAGGAAGTCGCCTTTATTGACCTCCTGGCCTTCCTGGAAACCGATCTGGATGAGCTGGCCGCTGATCTGCGTTCGCACCGTGACCATCGCCAGCGGCGTCACCGTGCCGAGGCCGTTGATCGTCACGGGCATGTCGCCCTGCTGCGCCTGGGCGGTGACCACGGGCATCGGTGTGTTGACCCGCGGCGCGCGGCCCGGCTGCGTGTGCGGCCGCAAAATGATCCAGGAAAGCGCGGCAAGAAGGACCAGTCCCGCCACGATCCAGAGGACGCGCTGGCGCGACGGCCGCTGCAGGGGCAGCGGCGGGAACCGCTCCCGTAGGGAGGGGGCGGCGGGCGGTCTGACATCGCCGGGCCGGTCGTCCATCGGGGCACCGTCGCTTTGACGCCGGGCGGTGGCGCCTTTCGTCGCGGCGTAGTCTAGCCTTTCGCTCCTTCGCGGCCACGGACCCTTTTTAGCCTTATCCGCCACTACCGTTCTCCTGTTCTCCTGTCGCCCGCAGCGCCCGGCCGCAACCGTGTTCAGGCGCCCCGTTCCGCCCGACTGTCCTCGACATGTTGCAGTGCAACAGACAGATGGCGCCCGGTCAGACTGCGGGGCGCGGCCAGGGCCGAGCCCCGCGGCTCGAATGATCGTCGGAGGCGCCTTCGTCGTTGGATTTTACGCGGCAGAGCGCCCTGCCATCCCCGGCAAGGGCCGCTTTGTTCCCGGCCATCGCCGGGCTCGGCGGCGGCCCCTTCGCGGGACACAAGGGCGCGGCCGGCAATGTCTGCACCGAGGCCCTCGTCTTCTTGTGCGAGCAGATGGACATCGCCACGGGCATCGATGTCGAGAAGCTGATCGCCGCAGCGCAGCTCGCCGAGGACATCGTCGGCCATCCGCTGCCCAGCTCGGTCATGCGCAGCGGCACGCTGACGAAATACCGCAGGCAGCGAGAGTCAGGGCGGGACGGCCACCACCACGCCCTGCTCCTCGAGCGCGGCGATCTCGCCTTCGCTCAAACCGGCAGCGGCGAGGATGAGCCCGGCGCTCGGCCCCATGATGTTCTGGCTGAATTCGAGCACGCGAATGTCGGCGAGGGGGAGGGACGCGGCGCTGGTTTCGGTCATGGCGGCTCGACTGTCGTTGGCGATGCCAGTCTACAAGATCGCCTGCCGCGTGGCAGCCGCTCGGATACCTTACGTGAGGGTTGGGGTGGCACGCCCACCGTTGCGTTGCGGCTAAAGCTGGGCCGCAGTCCACAGCGGCCGCGTCGTGCGGCATCGAGGCGCTAGGATTCCAGTCAGCCGCAACCCGGGATTACCAGCGTCTCGGATCGATCGTGTTAGAGCCGGTCGAGAGTCGCGACGATCCAATCTGCGGTGCCGGCGCTCGTCCTCGAGCGCGCGTTCGAACACGGCGTGCGCCTCGGGCGGCGCGTCCTTCTGCGTCGCGCGCTCATAGGCGGTGTTGGTGTCGTCCTCGTTGGTCTGCATCGCCAGCAGAATCGCTTTGTCGCCGACGAGGCCGGCCAGCACCACCTTGCCCTTGGTGAGCAGGCTCTTCATGTCGCCCTGTTGCGGCGGCTCGCGGCCCATCTCCGCCATCAGCCCGCCGAGCTCTTCGATGTGGCGCAGGTGATCCTCGCGGAAGGCGGCGAGCTGGGTGCGAAAACCGGCATTCTCGAGACGGTCGATCGCCGCCTGATAGGCATCCTTTGCGTCGTGTTCGAGCTGGATGAGATCTCGCAGCAGATCTTCGAGCGTGCTTTCGGTGCCGACCGTCGTGACCATGATCCCCTCCATCGTCCACTGTGCACGGAGAACGGCGCGCCGCGCCGTTCAATCCACGACGCGCGCCAAAATCGGCGACGGCGATTTGCGCCGCTTTTCGGCGCGTGCAAGGCGAAAGCCGACCTGTTACTTTGCCGAATCGGGCCCGACGCGAGGCGCGCATGAGCCTCTATTACGTGCAGAAGCTGCTCTATCAGCTCAACCGTGATCCCGAGCTGCGGCGGCGCTTTG
>WNFM01198565.1_pt3 | contig 45764 bp, 51 predicted proteins | sample 5400271 | NCBI WGS metagenome assembly WNFM01 (sample SAMN13153352, study PRJNA577476) | soil metagenome | isolation source: 60 cm saprolite on Douglas fir-dominated hillslope | place: USA:California | collected 2013-09-17
GCGTCGGTGAAGAAGGACTCTTCCTGCGCTTGCGCGGGGGCGGAGGCGGCCGGGGCAGCGACCGCACCAGGCGCGGTGGCAACGTAGCGCGCGAGCTTCTCGTGCATCGCGACCATCACCGGATCGCTGGCGCGCTCGCCCGCCTTGAGCCGCTCCAGGTGCGCCTTGAATGCGTCGCACGAATCGAGGAGCAGGCGCACGGTCGTCTCGTCGGCGACGCCACGCCCTTTGCGAAGAGCATCGAACAGCGTCTCCATCTCGTGCGTCGCGTCCGCGAGCTGCGTGAAGCCGAAGGTGCCGCTGCCGCCCTTGATCGAGTGCGCGGCGCGGAAGATCGAGTTGAGCAGCTCCGGATCGCGCGACCCCGAGCCGAGCGCCATCGCACCCTCCTCGATCGACTCCAGGTGTTCCTGGGCCTCGTCGAAGAATGTCGCGATGAAGCGGCTGAGATCGATCGCCACGGCGCGCTCCTAGCGCAGGACCTTCTGGACCACTTCGAGCAGGGTGGCGGGGTCGAAGGGCTTCACCAGCCAGCCGGTGGCGCCGGCGGCGCGCCCCTGCGCCTTCATGGTGTCGGAGGATTCGGTGGTGAGCAGCAGGATCGGCACGCTCTTGTAGTCGCGCAGCTCGCGCAGGCTCCTCACCAGCGTGAGGCCGTCCATGTTGGGCATGTTCTGGTCGGTGATGACGAGGTCGCACGTGGTCGTCGTCGCGCGATCCAGGCCCTGGGCGCCGTCCTCGGCCTCGATGACGCGGTAGCCGGCGGACTCGAGGACGAAGGCGACCATCTCCCGCATCGTGGCGGAGTCGTCGACCGCTAGGATTGTTTTCATTATCGATCTCTCCTCAGAATAGGTCCACGCTGCCGGCGCTCTTCTTGTCGGTGCGCGGCGCGGTCGATGCCTCGTCGATCTGCGCGATTCCGGCGACGATGCAGTCGAGCATCGCGCGCGAGCGCTCGATCCACTGCTCGGCCTGGGCCGGGTCGTTCACCGGTGGCCCGGCGAGCGTGAGCGCCTCGCCCAGCTTCTCGCGCATCTTGTCGACCCGGAGCTTCTGCGCGTCGATCAGCTGGTTCACGAGGTCATGCGACTGCAGGTGCTGCACCGCGCGATAGAGATGGTCGAGGACCACGCCGTATTCGGCGTTCCTGTCGGCGGGCTGCTGGACGGCGTCGTCGCGCTGCGCGGCGACGATGCGATCGGCCGCACCCCGGAATGCGGTCATGAGCTCCTCGGAGGCTTCGCGCAGCACCTGCTGGCTGCGCGCAAGCTCGTCGGCCGTCACCGCGAGGCGCTCATTGAGCGTCGTCGCCACCGTGACCAGGAGGCTCGCGGCCTGCTTCGCGTCCCTCGCGTCGTTCGATTGTTGCTCCATTCTTCCTTCTCCCTCGCCGCGCCGGTGCGCGGCTAGCGCGAAATCACTTCGAATCGGGATCCACCAACCTCGACCACGTCCCCCAGGCCGATCGCGTGCGTTCCCGGGCCGAGGATCTTGCCGTTGAGCTGCGGGGCGTTGCGGCCGCCCAGCCGTGCAATGAAGAGCGACTGCCCGCGCTTCACGACGAGCGCTGTATCGCCACCCGCCACGCCGATCATCGTGTTGGCGCGGTCGAGGGCGACGATCTCGCCGCCCGCCAGAGCGCGCAGGCCCAGCGGGGCCTGCGGGGCGATTGCGGTGTCCACGCTTGCCGCCGTCGCCTGAAGACCCCCGTCCCGCGGGATGGCCATGGTCCGCGAGAGGTCCTCGGTATCGCGTTGCCGCGGGGGAGGCGCCTGCACCGTGGCCGATGCCAGCATCGTGCGCTCGTACTCCGTCAGCACGGTGTCGTCCAGGTCGCCGACGCCGCCCGCGAGCAGCGCGCCGTCGAAGAAATGCAGCCTGTGACGGCCCAGCTCGATCAGGTCGAGGTGGTGCACCACGTGGTGCGCAGTCGCGATACCGTTCACCTTGATGCCGTTGGTGCTCGCGAGGTCCTCGGCATAGACCGTTTGACTCACGACCCTGAACAGCATGTGCCGACCCGAGACCGCCGGGTGGTCGATCACGATGTCGCAGGTCGGATGCCGGCCGACGACGGTGACGGGCTTGGTCAGCTCGACTTCGTTGAGGATCGCCTCGTCAAGGCTCACGACGATTCGGATGCTCACTCATCCCTCGCGTCGGTACCGGGAGCCCGCGCCGGCGGTCGACTTCAGCTGGTTGTCGACCCGCGACACCCCCGCGACGCTTGCCGCGACTTCGGCGGCGGCGGCAACTTCCTTCTCCGTGCCGACGACGCCCGAGAGCTTCGCGCTGCCCTGGTCGCACTCCACGGTGATGCTGGTGGAAGCCGTGCGTGAATCGCGCCTCAGGGCGGCGCGCACGGCCCACTCCATCGAAAGGTTGTCGACCAGGCGGATCGAGTCCGGCGTTTCCTGGAACGACTTCATCTTCAGCACGTCCTCGACGCTGTCGACGCATTCCGAAACCGAGAGGCGCTCGGTGCAAAGGACCACGTCGTAGTTCTCGGGATCGCGCCAGTTGACGCCGAAGTGGCGCATGGTGATCGCCGAATGCGCCTCCTCGCTCAGGTGGATCTCGTTCTCGACCGCGGCGCGGTCATCGGTGCCCAGTCGCTCCATCATGCGGCTGATGCGCGTCTCCAGCGGGGCGCAGACGCGCACGCGCACGACGTGCGGCACGTTCTTCAGCAGGTGGACGGCGCCCCAGCCGCGAATCACGCCGGTGGAGCCGTCGCGAAGGAAGCGGAACGTCTCGTCGGCGGTATAGATCGAAAGCGCCGTCTTGTCCGTCGTAAGCCGCTCCCAGATTCCGGCCTTGCCGTCGAGGAAGCGCTCGACGTGGCTCTTGCGCAGCCGCATCTTGCTGGCGATCGGCTCGATGATCTCGTGGTAGACCACCTTGCGCTGGAGGCGCTCGGCGATCCCCGCGGCGACATCCTTTCCGAGGGAACCCATCTCGCGGGTCATGGCGATCATCGGCATCGGGTCGTCCTCCCGGCGAGGCTCAGAATTCCTTCCACTCTTCGCCGTCGTTCGAGGCGAGAGCGGGCTCGCGCCGCGCCGGGATCGCCGGGCGCGTCTCCGACTGGCGTGAGAGGACAGGGGCCTGCATGGCGGAGAACGACGCAACCTCGGCGCCGCCGGACTCCGCCAGGCGGAACTGCGATACGGCGTGGGCGAGGCCGGTCGCCTGGCTCGCCATGCTGGTCGCCGCCGCCGTCGCCTCCTCGACCAGCGAGGCGTTCATCTGCACCACGGTGTCCATCTGCGTGATCGCCTTGTTGATCTGCTCGATGCCGGAGCTCTGCTCGCGGCTCGCGGAGGCGATCTCGCTCATGATCGACGCGACCTTGCGCACCGATGCGACCAGCTCCTCCATCGTCTTTCCGGCCTGCTCGACCAGGCGCGCGCCGGCTTCGACCCGGCCGACGGAATTCTCGATCAGCCCGCGGATCTCCTTGGCGGAGGCCGCCGAGCGCTGCGCGAGGCTGCGGACCTCGGAGGCGACCACCGCGAATCCACGCCCTTGCTCGCCCGCGCGCGCCGCTTCCACGGCGGCGTTGAGGGCGAGGATGTTGGTCTGGAAGGAGATGCCGTCGATCACGCCGACGATGTCGGAGATGCGCTTGGACGAGTCGGTAACCTCCCTCATGGTGGTCACGACGCGGTTCACGACCTCCCCGCCCTTCTCCGCGGTAGCGGAGGCGGTTCCGGCAAGCTCGCTCGCCTGCTTGGCGTGTTCCGCGTTCTGTCGCACCGTCGTGGCGAACTCCTCGAGCGTCGAGGCAGTTTCCTCGAGCGAGCTCGCGTGCTCCTCGGTGCGGCTGGAAAGCTGTTGGTTGCCCGCGGCGACCTGCCCCGCTCCCACCGCGATCGAATCGGCGCCGCTGCGAATCTGCGTCACCATGCGCCCGAGCCCCTCGTTCATCTCGCGCAGCGCCGCGAGAAGCTCCGCGGATTCGTCGCGCCCCTGCGAATCGATGCGCGAGGTGAGGTCGCCGGAGGCGACCCGCCGGGCGACCGCCACCGACTCCCCGAGCGGCCCGGTGATGCTGCGCGTGATGGTCCAGGCGACGAGCACGGCGAAAAGCACCACGAGGGCTTCGACGACGTAGGTGGTCGTCGCGAGCCGGTCGCTTGTCACCATCGCGCTCTGCGTCGCCTCGCGGTTGGCCTTCTTCTGCATCTCGATGAGGCGGTTCAACTCGGCCAGGGTCTTCTGGATGATCGGGTCGATCTCGGCCATCAGGATCTTGGCGGCCTCCTCGTTGCGAAAGCTGGTCGATAGGCCGAGCGCCTGCAGGAAAGGCTTGTCGATGTCCTTGTCGAGCTTCGACAAGGTCTCGAGGATTTCGCGCTCGGCGGGCTGCAGCGGAAGCTTCGCCATGCGCTCGCGAGCATCGTCGTACTGCTTGCCGAGGTTGCGGGCGGCGTCCTCGTCGCTCTGCATCGCCTTGATGTCGGTGTGCAGGCCGATGTTGCGCATCACGCTCGACTGCTCGAGCGCGAGCGCCTTCATGTTCGCGGCGAGGTCTTCCTTGGCGCGCGCCGCCTCGATCACCCCGGCGAGCTCGTCACGGCTGCGCTGGGCGAGCAGCGTCCCGCCAGCCGACACCAGGACCATGATCGCGACGATCACGCCGAAAGCGAGCGCGAGCCGCGTGCCGATGGTCATCTTGCGAAGGAACATTGGGTCTCCCGGAGGCGGGCCGGCGCCTCCGGCCCCGTCCTGCCGCAGTGTTGATGTGCTACTTGTAGATGCCGCAGCCGACGATCAGGTCTTCGTAGCGGCGCAGGTACATCGATTTGGGCTCGATCTGCTTGCTGACGGGATTCATGAACTTGTAATCCTGCCAGCCCTTCGCGTCGGGGCCCTTGGACATCATCTCCACGCGCTCCTTGACGAAGTACTTGCCGTCGTTGTCGCGCAGGTCGATCACGTCCTTGCCGATCATCTTCTCGTTCGCGCCGTGGGCGAGGACCTTGCCCTTCATGTCGTAGACGACCACATAGAGGTCGCGGTCGACGAACGGCCCGCTCTTGTTGTTGAAGTCGGCGAAAGCCTTCTCCCGGCCCGCCTTCTTGATGTGCGCGATCGCCTTGTCGACCATTGCGGTGGCCTCGGCGGACGTTCCCTTCTTGGCATCCGCCTTCTGCGCGGCCGCCGGAATTGCGAACGACAGCAGGAACGCAGCCAGGACGACTGAAAGTTGACGCACCATGGTCCCTCCCCCTTTTATAGTTTGACCAACCACTCAGCCCGGTCAGCGCCGGAATTCGAGATCCACCTCCATGGCGCGCGCGTCACCGCCCTTGGCGAAGCGCCATTGCGACAGGGCCCGGACCACCTCGCGGTCGAAAATGCGGCGCGGAGTGGCTTCGAGCACCTCCACGCGCGTCACCTCGCCCGAGGCGTCGATGGTCATGCGCGCCTTGACTTTGCCGTCGTTCACGCCGGCCCGGTCGGCCTCGCGCGGAAACTCCGGCTGGACGCGTTCCAGGACCTGCATGGCAGCGCTGCCTGCAAAGGCGCCCGTGGTGAAGGAAAACGCGAACGCCGCAATGGCGATCGCGCGGACGAATCGGATCTGGTTCGAGGGTTTCATGGGAAGCAATTCTGGCCGAATGCGGCGCACTGCGCATGTGCCAAAAGTCACAGTCGGCTCTCGGCCAGATTACCCATGTAATTGGTTTGCAGGGGATTCTCATCGCCGGTCCGTCAGGCGGCCGCCTTGCGGGGCGTCGGGTGGCGGCTGCGGCAACCCGGGCCGGCCCGGGCCATGTCGAGGAGGAACTTCTGCATGTCCCAGGCCCCCGTCGGGCAGCGCTCGGCGCACAGCCCGCAATGCAGGCAGACATCCTCGTCCTTGGCCATGATCCGCCCGGTCTTGAGGGCCGGCGATACGTAGAGCGCCTGCTCGACGTTGGCCGACGGGGCATTCAAGCGCGTGCGCAGCTCGCTCTCGTCGCCATTGGCCGTGAAGGTGATGCAATCGACGGGACAGATGTCGACACAGGCGTCGCATTCGATGCACAGCTTCCCGGTAAAGACGGTCTGGACATCGCAGTTGAGGCAGCGCTGAGCCTCCTTCCAGGCGAGCTCGGGGTCGAATCCCAGCTCGACTTCCTCGCCGATGTTCTTCAGGGCGATGGCGAGGTCCTTGAGAGGCACCTTGAAGCGCGTATCGGGAGCCACCTGGTTGTCATAGCTCCACTCGTGAATGCCCATCTTCTGCGACATCAGGTTGACGAGCGGCGGCGGCCGGTCGGCGAGATCCTCGCCATGGCAGAGGCGATCGATCGAGATCGCCGCGTCGTGGCCGTGCGCGACCGCCCAGATGATGTTCTTCGGCCCGAGCGCGGCGTCTCCGCCGAAGAAGACTCCCGGGCGGGTCGACTGGAAGGTCACCGGATCGATGACCGGCATTCCCGAGCGGTCGAATTCGATGCCGACGTCGCGCTCGATCCACGGGAAGGCGTTTTCCTGACCGACCGCGATCAGGACGTCGTCACACTCGAAGGCCTGGTCGGGCTCGCCGGTCGGCACGAGGGAGCGCCGGCCGCCAGCGTCGTAGACCGCCTTGACCTTCTCGAACAGCATTCCGGTGAGCCTTCCCTGCTCGTGCAGGAAGGCCTTCGGGACCAGGTAGTTCAGGATCGGGATGCCTTCGTGGATCGCGTCTTCCTTTTCCCACGTGCTCGCCTTCATTTCCTCGAAGCCGGAGCGCACGATGACCTTCACGTCCTCGCCGCCGAGCCGGCGCGACGAGCGGCAGCAGTCCATGGCCGTGTTGCCGCCGCCCAGCACGATCACCCGCCTGCCGATCTCCTTCACATGGCCGAAGGCGACCGAGGACAGCCAGTCGATGCCGATATGGATGCGCGCCGCCGCCTCCTTGCGGCCCGGAACGTCGAGATCGCGCCCGCGCGGGGCCCCGGAGCCGACGAACACGGCGTGGTAACCCTCGCCGAGGAGGGCGGCGAGCGAATCGATTCGATGTCCGCCGCGAAAGTCGACCCCCAGGTCGATGACATAGCCGACTTCCTCGTCGATCACCCGCTCGGGCAGGCGGAACCGCGGAATCTGCGAGCGGATCATGCCTCCGGCAAGCCGGTCGGAATCGAAGATCGTGACGTCGTAGCCCAGCGGCGCGAGGTCGCGCGCCACCGTGAGGGAGGCTGGCCCCGCGCCGATGCAGGCGACGCGCTTGCCGTTGCGCTGCGACGCCTTGGCCGGCAGGCGCGCGCGGATGTCCTCCTTGAAATCGGCGGCCACGCGCTTCAGGCGACAGATCGCGACCGGCTCGGGCTTTTCTCCCTGGCCCTCCTCGACGCGTCCGCGCCGGCACGCGGGCTCGCACGGGCGGTCGCAGGTTCGCCCGAGGATGCCGGGGAACACATTGGATTCCCAGTTCACCATGTAGGCGTCGCCATATCGGCCTTGGGCGATCAGCCTGATGTACTCCGGGACGGGGGTGTGCGCGGGACACGCCCACTGGCAATCGACGACTTTGTGAAAATAGGCCGGATCGCCGGTGTCGGTTGGCTGCAAGCTCTCTCCTTCGGCCGCTCTTAGCTGAGCGCGTCCCTCTACGGGGACCATGGGTCGAAGTCTACCGCAGCGCGCTCCCCAGGGGGGCCGCCTCGGCCACGGCGGCGAAGTATTCCCATGCCCGACGCGCGACGCTCGGACCGATCTGGTCGCGAAGCGGCAGCGCCTCGTCGCGAGTGAAGGCCCGGATGCGCCCCGGATCACCTCCCGCCGCCGCTAGCATGCGCAGCTGAAGGGCCGCGCTCTCCTCGAGATAGCACGCCGCGACGGTCGCCGAGCGCACGTCGCCGAAGGCGGTGGTGATGCCATGCCCGCGCATCATGACCGCGTTTCCGGCGCCGAGGACCTGCGCGAGGAGGTTCCCCAGTTCGGCGGAGCGCACCAGGCCGATGGTGCCGTATTCGGGCACGCCCTCGGCGAAGATTCCCCCCTGGTTGTGCACCACGCGATGCGGCTGGCCGATCTGCGTGAGGCAGACGCAAGCCGCCGGATGCGCATGGACCACTCCGCCGACGTCGGCGCGCGCGGCATACAGGCGCGCGTGGATCCAGAACTCGCTGTTGGGCTCTCCGTCGCCCGACAGCACCCGCCCCTCGGTGTCCAGGACAAGGAGCGTCGATGCTTCCGCGAGACCCGGGCTGCGACGCGTCGGGATGAGGAAGGTGTTGGTCCCCGGCAGGCGTGCGCTCGCATGCCCGAATGCGCTCGACAATCCCACGCGCTCGAGGATCCGGTTGGCGGTCGCGACGTCGCGACGCAGCTCCTCGTTCTGGTCCATCTTCCCCCCGTCGACGGTCAACCCGCGGCGCCACAATCCGTTACATATGGTTGCGGATTATAGTGGCGGTCTGTGGGGAGAATGCGCCATGCGACAAGCCCATGTGCTTCTGGTTTCGGCGATGCTGGCCGCACTGCCGGGGGGGCCGCGCGCCGCCGAACCGACCGCGATCGCGATCGAGTATTTCCACGCGGGGCTGGGACACTACTTCTTCACCTCGGACGCGGGCGAGATTGCCATCGTCGAAAGCGGTCGTTTCGGTCCGTGGGTGCGCACCGGAGCCCGGTTCGGCACCTTCGTCGGCCCGAATGACGCGCCCGGGCTCGCTCCCACATGCCGTTTCTACGGCACGCCCGGGATAGGGCCTAATTCGCACTTCTATACGGCGGACGCCGACGAGTGCGCGAAGGTGAAGGGCGACCGTGGATGGACCTACGAGGGGATCGCCTTCTACATCCAGAACCCCGTCGCGGGCCAATGCCCGGCGGGAACGACGCCGATCTACCGCAGCTACAACAACGGCGCCGCGCGCAACGACTCGAACCATCGCTACACGGTCGACTACACGGTATTCGCGAAGTCCGCCTCGTTCGGCTACCAGCCCGAGGGGCTCGCGATGTGCGCGCCGCTATCGGCCGCCGACATGGCCGCGGACGCGGTGCGGCTTCTGCGCCAGGCGACCTTCGGCCCCACCGAGGCCGAGGCGCAGCGCGCGGCCGCGATGGGCGCCGCCGCGTGGATCGACGAGCAACTGGCGCTTCCGGCGACCCAATATCCGGCCTACGCGTGGATGCCCGCCAACCGGCCCGACGCCTGCGTCGACGATCGCACGCTTCCCGTGCGCCCCGACAGCTATTGCAACCGCGACAACTACTCGCTCTTCCAGCTGCAGTTGCAGTTCTTCCACAACGCGCTCGGGCAACCCGACCAGCTGCGCCAGCGCGTCGCCTTCGCGCTGTCACAGATCATGGTGACCTCGGGTGTCGAGAACGCGCGCAACTTCGCGATGCGCGACTACCAGCAGATCTTCCTCGACCGCGCCTTCGGCAACTACTACGACCTGCTGCTCGCCGTGACGCTCTCGCCGGTCATGGGCGAGTACCTCAACATGGTCAACAACAACAAGACCAACCCCGCCACCGGCGCCGACCCGAACGAGAACTACGGGCGCGAGATCCTGCAGCTCTTCTCGGTGGGAACGTTCCTGCTCAACCCCGACGGCACACAGCAGCTCGGCGCGTCGGGAACCCCGCTCGCGACCTATGACCAGGCGCAGATCAAGGGCTTCGCACGCGTGTTCACCGGCTGGACGTATCCGACCGTCGCCGGCGCCGCGGCCCGCGCCAACAACCCGCGCAACTTCCTCGGCCCGATGCTCGCCGTCGACGGCAACCACGAATTCGGCACCAAGGTCCTGTTGGGCAGCGTAGTGGCCCCGGCCAACATGACGATGTCGCAGGACCTGCAGTTCGCGCACCAGAACATCTTCAACCACCCCAACGTCGGGCCGTTCATCGGCAAGCAGCTGATCCAGAAACTGGTGACCAGCGATCCGACGCCCGGATACGTTTCGCGTGTGACCGCGGTGTTCAACAACAACGGCGTCGGCCAGCGCGGCGACCTGCGCGCCGTGGTGCGCGCCATCCTCACGGACGTCGAAGCCCGCGGGGCGCTGAAGATCGACGCTGGCTACGGCAAGCTCGTCGAGCCGGCGTTGTTCATGACAAATCTCGCGCGCTCCCTGAACGCGCAATCGGACGGCGTCTTCTTCCGCGGCTCGTCCACGGCGCTGGGGCAGTTCGTGTTCTACGCGCCGTCGGTGTTCAACTTCTATCCGTTCGATTATGTGATTCCGGGAACGACGCTCCTCGGCCCCGAATTCGGCGTGCAGACCGCCGCCACGGCGATCGCGCGCGCCAACTTCGCCAACTCGTTCATCTACTCCAACTCGATCGCCGCCGACGCCACCGTGTACGGGGCGACCGGAACGACGATCAGTCTCGCGAGCTACACGGGGGTCGCCAGCGACGCGGCGGCGCTGGCCGACAAGCTCGACCGCAACCTTCTCGGCGGGGCCTCGGCGACCGACGCCGTCGCACGGGCACGCGCGGCCCTCTGGCTGGTCATGAGCTCTCCTCAATATCAGGTGCAGCGATGAAGACACGCCGCGACTTCCTGTTCGGTGCCGGGGCCCTCACCACGGGCGGGCTCGCCTTCCGCCTCGTGCCGCTATCGGCCCTCGGACTCGCCGCGCAGGCGCAGGCGCAGGCCGCAAGCGACTACAAGGCCCTCGTATGCGTATTCCTCTACGGGGGCTGGGACGGCAACAGTCTCGTCGTCCCGAACGACAGCGCCGGCTATGCGCAGTATTCGTCGGTGCGCCCGGCGGCCTCGGGGGTGAACCTCACACAGGCGGAGATCCTGCCGGTGCAGCCGGCGAGCTCGCCTTCGCCGTTCGGACTTCATCCCCAATTGATCGACATCTACCCGCTCTTTGCGCAGAAGAAGCTCGCGATCCTCGCCAACGTGGGACCGCTCAATGAGCCGACGACGAAGTCCAACTACCTCGCCAAGCGCCCTGAGAACCTGTTCTCGCACTCCGACCAGCAGAACCAGTGGCAGTCGTCGGTCTCGCTCGGCCCGACCCGCAGCGGCTGGGGCGGCCGTATCGCCGACCAGATGGCAGGGATGAGCGGCGCCCTTCCGGTGATCACTTCGTTCGCGGGAACGAGCCTATTCACCGCCGGCAACGGCTCCAGCGCGCTCGCCCTGCCGCCGACGGGAGGCCTCGCGCTGCAGGGATTCAACGGCTCGGCCGCAGCCAACGCGCGGCTCGCCGCGCTCAACTCGATCCTGGCCGCCGATCGCGACAATACCTATGTAAGAGTCGCCGGCGACATCAGCGCGCAGGCGATCTCGCTCTCCGGGCTGGTGAATCCGATCCTCTCCTCGACGACATCCGCCATCGCCCCGCTGTTCGCCGGGCAGAACAGCACGGTGGCGCAGCAGCTCCTCGCCGTGGCGAAGCTGATCGAGGCACGCGGGCAAGTCGGCGCGAGGCGGCAGGTCTTCTTCGTCTCGCTCGGCGGATTCGACACCCATGGCACCGAGCTTAACGTCCTCGATACGCTGCTCGGGCAGCTCTCGCCCGCGCTGCGCTCGTTCTACGACGCGACGGTGCAGCTGGGGGTGGCGAACAACGTGACCACGTTCACCCTCTCGGATTTCGGCCGCACCCTCCAGCCGAATTCCAACGCGGGCACCGATCACGCGTGGGGAAATCACCACTTCATCCTCGGCGGGGCGGTGCGCGGGGGCGATCTCTACGGACGCTTCCCGACGCTCGCCCGCGCGGGTCCCGACGACGCCGACACTGCCGGTCGCTGGATCCCGACGACCTCCGTGGAGCAATACGGCGCCACCCTCGCCCGCTGGTTCGGGGTCTCCGAGCCCGCCATCGCCCAGGTTTTCCCGAACCTCGCTCGATTCGCCTCGTCCGACCTGGGCTTCCTCGCCTGATCCGCTCCGCCTTCCCTTAGAATGTCGGGGAATGGCGACCAAGATCCTCACCACCGAGCTCAAGGTGGGAATGTTTGTCACGGACCTCGACCGGCCGTGGGTCGACACGCCGTTCCCGCTGCAGGGCTTCCTGATCGAGAGCGATTCCGAGATCATCGCGCTCCGCGATCACTGCGACTTCGTGATCGTCGATCGCGCTCGCTCGACCGGGGCGGAGTTCGAGGCGATTCCCGAAAGCCAGACCAACACCATTCCGCCCGCCGGCGCGCGCCGCATTGCCCCTTCGCCTGTCAAGGCGGTCGCGCCGCCCAAGGCAGGCCCGCCCGTGCCGCCCCCCGCGCCGAGCGCCCGGCCACCGAAAGCGCCCGCGGGAACGCGCCCCGTCTTTCGCCTCGAGGACATCGCCGCGCGACGCGCCGTTGGCCACCCGGGCAATGGGGCCGCGGGCGAGATCGAGTATCCCGGGCTGCTCGGACGCGTCCTGTCAGGAATCAAGGGGCTGTGGAATCGCGAGCCCGGATCGGCATCGCTGCCGCCCGAGGAAGCCGACGCCCGCGAGACTCCGCAGGAGTTCGCCGCGCGCGCTGCGCTGGTACCGGAAGGGATCGCCGTCCAGACCTACGTGAACCAGGTGAGCGTCGAGCAGGAGGTGCCGAAGGCTCGTGCCGTCGTCGCCCAGGCCTCGGGCCTGCTCGAGAACCTGGTGCACGACGTTCGCCTCGGAAAGAGCTTCGATGTCGAGCGCGTCGAGGAAATCGTCGACGACATGGTCGACAGCATCGTGCGCAACCCCGACGCCCTCATGTGGGTCGCACGCCTTCGCGAGCAGGACATCGCGACCTACGGTCACGGGCTCCAGGTATCGGTCTACCTGACCTCGTTCGGAAGGCACATCGGTTTCCCCAAGCCGCAGCTTTCGCAGCTCGCGCAAATCGGCATGCTCCTCGACATCGGCAAGATCCGGCTCCCCAAGGCGTTGCTCGAGAAGCAGGGGCGGCTCACGCCGGAGGAGTTCGAGGAGGCGAAGACGCACGTGGCTCGCGGCCTCGAGATTCTCGCGCAGACGCCGAATTTCCCGCACGAGATCCTCGAGGCGATCGGCCAGCACCACGAGCGCATGAACGGCAGCGGGTATCCGCACGGGCGCGTTGGAAACGAGATCGGCGTCTTCGGACGCATGTCGGGGATCGTCGACTGCTTCGCGGCCCTCACCAACCACCGGCCTTACGCCGCGGCCGCGTCCTCCTACGAGGCGTTGCGCAGCCTCACCGGCTGGGCGGGGGAATTCTTCCACGAAGCCCTGGTCCAGCAGTTCGTCTCTTCCGTAGGCGTGTTCCCAGTGGGATCGCTGATCGAGCTGTCGAGCGGCGAGGTCGCCGTGGTGGTCGAGCACAGCAAGGTGCGGCGCCTCAAGCCGCGCGTGCTCGTGGTCACCGGTCCCGACAAGACGCCCGCGCCGCATCCGACGCTGCTCGATCTTCTGTACGCGCCGAAGGTCGGCACCGACGAGCCGGTCTTCATCAAGCGGGGCCTGCCCGCCGGGGCGTACGGCCTCGACCTGAGGGATTTCTACCTGGCCTGAAGACGGTGACGGCGCCCCTTCCGCATACGAGCAGCGCAGTGGTCGAGTCGGCCTCCCCGGAAACGCGCGAGGAACTGCTCCGCCTGCTCGATCGCGAGACGGCGATCGCACGCGCAACCGACGGCAAGCTCGCGGTGCTGATCGTGGAGCTGCGGCGGGTCGACCGCCTGCAGGCGCTGCTGCGCGGGCCCGCCCCGGCGATGACCATGACGCTGGTGGTCGAGCGCCTGCGCAAAGCGCTGCGCTCCGAGGACCGCCTCGCGTCCATCAGCGACGATCAGGTCTGCGTGATCCTGCCGAGGATTTCGCACCAGAGCCAGGCGGTGCTCGCCGCGGTGAAGCTGCTGCGCGCGCTCGACCGTCCCATCGCCTACGAGGGAGGCACGGCGGTGCTGCGCCCATGCATCGGCATCGCCACGCTCCCCGAGCACGGATTCGATCCCGCCCAGCTGCTGATGGCGGCCGACGTCTCGCGCCACATCGCCGCGACGCGCGAGGAGGGATATCACGTCCTGCAGGGCGAGGATTCGGTGGAAACCGAGGTCTACCGCGGCCTCGACCTCGACCTCGAGCGCGCCATTCGCGCCAACGAATTGGAAATCCAGTACCAGCCGCAGATCGAGATCGGAACCGGGCGAGCGGTGGGCGCCGAGGCGTTGGTCCGCTGGCGCCATGCGCAGGCGGGAGAAGTGGAGGCGGCCACGCTCGTGGGCATCGCCGAGCGCACCGGGCTCATCGCGACCCTCACGTTCTGGGTGCTCAACGCGGCGCTTCGCCAGGCCGCCGCGTGGCGATCCTCGGGAATCGATCCACAGATGTCAGTCAACCTGTCGACCGCCATGCTCACCGACCGCGAGCTTCCGGCGCTGATCGACCAGGGCATCAAGACGTGGGGAATACCGGCGGACAATCTCACGCTCGAGATCGCCGAGAGCCCCATGATCGCCGATGCCGAGCGTTCCATGGCGATCCTCACGCGGCTATCGGGGGTGGGCCTGCGGATTTCCATCGACGATTTCGGCTCCGGATACTCCTCGCTCGGCCAGCTCGCGCGCTTGCCCATCGACGAGCTCAAGATCGACCGCCCGTTCGTCGCCGGCATGCTCGACGATCCGGCCAACCGGGCGGTCGTGCGCAGCGCGATCGGCCTCGGCCATCACTTCGGCTGGCGCGTGGTCGCCGAGGGCGTCGAGCGCCCCGAGATTCGCGAGGCGCTCGCCGGATTGGGCTGCGATGTCGCGCAGGGATTCCTCGTTTCCTCGCCGCTGCCGGCGAGCGTCTTCCAGGGCTGGTGGGCGAAGAACACCGCAGGGAGCTGACCCCCCTGTGGTATAAGACATCGCCATGAAACGCGGCTTCTACACGATCATGGCGGCGCAGTTCTTCTCGTCGCTCGCGGACAATGCGCTGCTCATCGCCGCGATCGCCATGCTCGCGCAGCTGGACGGGCCGCAATGGCTCGACCCGCTGCTGAAGGTCTCCTTCACGATCTCGTACGTCGTGCTCGCCTTCCTCGTCGGCGCCTTCGCCGACTCGATGCCGAAGGGCCGCGTGATGTTCGTGACCAACACCATCAAGGTCGTCGGCTGCGCGCTGATCCTCTTCAACGAATTCCTGCGCATCGGCGACATGCCCGCGTACTGGCTGGTGCTCATTGCTTATGCCGTCGTCGGCCTCGGCGCCGCCGCCTATTCGCCCGCCAAGTACGGCATCCTCACCGAGCTGCTGCCTGCCGAGGGGCTGGTCGTCGCCAACGCGTGGATCGAGGGACTCACCGTCCTTTCCATCGTCCTGGGGCAAGTGGTCGGCGGCATGCTGATCGGCACCAAGGTGTCGAGCGCGCTGCTCAAGTTCGACATGCCGTTCATCGACACCAGCATCAACACCCCACCGGAGGCGGCGATCTGCGTGATTGCCGGCATCTACGTCATCGCGGCGATCTTCAACCTCGCGATCCCCGATACCGGGGCGCGCTATCCCCACCAGGAGCGCAACCCCGTCCGCCTCCTGACCGACTTCTCGCGCTGCTTCGTCATGCTGTGGAAGGACAAGCTCGGCCAGATCTCGCTCGCGGTGACGACGCTCTTTTGGGGAGCCGGGGCGTGCCTGCAGTTCATCGTCATCAAATGGGCCGAGCGCCAGCTGAAGCTGCCGCTCGAGGATGGCGCGATGCTCTCGGCAGTCTCCGCTGTCGGAGTCCCGATCGGGGTGATCCTCGCGGCGCGGATCGTGCCCCTCAAGAGGGCGGCAAACGTACTTCCGGTCGGGATTGCCATGGGCATCACGGTCATCGCGATGGTCTCGCTCAAGTGGATGCCGGCCATCTATGTCGTGCTAGTCCTGATTGGCGCGCTTGGGGGCTACCTGGTGGTCCCGATGAACGCGCTGCTGCAGCACCGCGGGCACGTCCTCATGTCCGCCGGGCACTCGATCGCGGTGCAGAACTTCAACGAGAACGTGAGCATCCTGGTGATGCTCGCGCTCTACTCCTTCATGATTCGCCTTGACCTGCGCATCCAATCGGTCGTGGTGATCCTCGGGCTGCTCATCTCGGCGGCGATGTACGTGGTGATGCGATGGAATGCGGCCAACCACCGCGCGGACCCCCACCTCGATCGCCTCATCGGCGAAGCCAAGCACTGACCCCGGCCGCGAACCCGGTAGTAGCCTTTTTTTTGCGCATTCTCAAGGGTTTGGGAGGTTCGGCCCCGGTATAATTCAGCCTTCCTCACCGCCCCAATCCCCCTGATGGTGGTCTTCTGGATCCTGGCCGCGCTGATGACCGCCCTGGCCCTGGCGTTCGTGCTCGTGCCGATGCTTCGCGCTCGCGCGCTGCGCGGCCCGAGCCAGTCGGAATCGAACCTCGCAGTGCTGCGCGGGCAACGGCGCGAGATCGAGGCCGACATCGCCAACGGCACGTTGCCGGCCGACGTTCGCGAAGAGGCGCTCGCCGAGCTTGTCGATCGTGCCCAGGCCGACTTGTCCACGCCCGATCCGACCACGCCGGCGCAGCTGAGGCCTCCATGGCTCGCGGCCGCCGCGATCGCTGTCGCACTGCCGCTGCTCGCGTTCGGGACCTACGTGGCAATGGGCACGCCCGCGGCGACCGATCCGAAGCTGCTCGCGCGCGGCGCGGACAAGATCGACGACGCACGCATCGTGGCGATGGTCGAATCGCTGGCGAAGAAAGTTCGCGCTCGACCCGACGACGCGCAGGGCTGGGCGCTGCTGGCGCGTTCGATGGCCGCGCTCGGCCGCTTCAAGGAATCCGCGCAAGCCTACGAGCACCTGGCGAAGCTCGCGCCTACCGATCCGCAGGTGCTGGCCGATTACGCCGATGCCCTGGGCATGGCGCAGGGCGGCACGCTCGCGGGGCGCCCCGCGGAGCTCGCGGGCCAGGCGCTGTCGATCGATCCGAAGCATCGCAAGGCGCTCGCGCTCGCGGCAACCGCGGCGATGGATGCCGGCGACTACCCGGGCGCGACGAAGCACTGGCAGGTGCTCACGGCGGAGCTCACGCCCGGTTCGGAAGACGAGCTCCAGGTGCGCGCGATCCTGGACGAGATCAAGCTCAAGGCCGCCGCCGCGGGCCAGGCGCTCCCGCAGCCCTCGAAGAAGGCGCCCATGGTCGCGGCAACCACGCCGGCCGCAGCCGCGGCTTCCGTGTCCGGCTCGGTCTCCATCGCCCCGGCGATCGCCTCGAAGGTCGATGGAACCGAGACTCTCTGGGTATTCGCGCGCGCCGAGGGCGGGTCGAGGATGCCTCTCGCCGTGCTGCGAGCGACCGCCAGGCAGTTGCCGATGGTTTTCGCGCTCGACGATACGATGGCGATGGCACCGACCGCTCGCATCTCGCAGGCCCAGGCGGTGCGGGTCGAGGCGCGCATCTCGCGCTCCGGCAATGCCACGCCACAACCCGGTGACCTGGTCGGCGCGAGCGCGGTGGTGAAGCCCGGCGCGCGCGACGTGAAGGTCGTCGTCGACAAGGTGCAGCCGTGACTCGCCTCGAGGCGCACGCGCTCACCGGGTCGCGGGGACCCTCGACGCTCTTTCGCGATATTTCCTTCACGGTCTCGCCCGGGCAATGGGTCGCACTGCGCGGCGCGAACGGCAGCGGCAAGACGACGCTCCTGCGCTGCGTCGCGGGACTCATGCGGCCCGACTCCGGCCACGTCCTCTGGGACGGACAGGACACCCGCGCGCAGAGCACGCCGTTTCGCGCCGAGCTGCTCTACGGGGGACACCTGGCGGGCCTCAAGGACGATCTGAGTACCGAGGAGAACCTGCGCGATTCGCTGGCGCTGCGCGGGCTTCGGGTCACGGACGAGGCCACGCAGGCTGCCCTCGCCGAGGTGGGACTCGCCAGCCGCCGTCATCTCCCGGCCCGGCGACTGTCGGCAGGCCAACGCCGACGCATCGGGCTCGCTCGCCTCGCGCTCGATCCGGCCGCGTGCTGGGCCCTCGACGAACCCCTCACGGCGCTCGACGATGAAGGCCAGCGGCACTTCCAGCGCCTGCTCGCGAACCATTTGGAAGGCGGCGGCCTGGCGCTGATCGCCACCCACCAGCCGCTGGCGCCATCGCCGGAGCGCGAATTGCGGATGGGCGCATGAGCGGCCTCGTGCGAACTGCGGATGGCCGCTTGAGCGAGGTCGCGCAAGGCTCGTTCGGCGGGGGTTTCGCGTGGGCTTTCTCCCGCGACTTCAAGCTCGCGTGGCGCCATCCCGGCGAGACCATGCTGGTGATCGCATTCTTCGCCCTCGTGGCCTCGCTCTTCCCGCTCGGCGTCGGCGCCGAGCCCCAGCTCCTGGTGCGCATCGGCCCGGGCGTGATCTGGGTGTGCGCGCTGCTGGCGGCGTTCCTTTCACTACCCGGGATGTTCGCTTCCGACTACGCGGACGGGTCGCTCGAGCAGATGGTCCTCTCCCCCCATCCGATGGCCGGTTGGACACTCGGGAAGATCGCGGCGCACTGGACCGCCTCGGGATTGCCGCTCACCGCACTATCGCCGCTGCTCGCGCTGCAATACGGCCTCGAGACCGACACGCTCGCCGTCCTGGCCGCCGCGCTCGCGCTGGGAACGCCGATCCTGTCCCTGCTCGGGGCTGCCTGCACGGCGCTCGCCCTCGGCGCACGCGGCGGCGGGATGCTGCTCGCGCTGCTGGCGTTGCCGCTGTTCGTCCCCGTGCTCATCTTCGGCGCCGGAGCGGCGGAGGCTCAGGCCTCGGGACTCTCGCCATCGCCGCACCTGTCGCTGCTCGGCGCCGGGCTCATCGTCGCCGCGATCGCGCTTCCGCCCGCGGTCTGCGCCGCGATCCGCATCGCGCTCGACTGACATGAACTGGTTCTATTTCGCTTCGCCACCCACCTTCTACCGCCTCGCCGGGTGGCTCGCGCCGTGGTTCTTCGTCGTCGCCGCGGTGCTCGGTGCGGCCGGCGTCTACATCGGGCTGGTCGAGGCTCCTACCGATGCGCAGCAAGGCGAGGTCTATCGCGTGATCTTCATCCACGTGCCCGCGGCCTGGATGTCGATGTTCCTCTACTTCGTCATGGCCTGTTACGGAGGCGTATCGCTCACCTTCAACACGCGGCTCGCGGCCATGATGGCGCGCGCCATCGCGCCGACCGGGGCGATGTTCACGTTCGTCGCGCTCTGGACCGGATCCTTCTGGGGCCGGCCGACGTGGGGAACCTATTGGGTGTGGGACGCGCGCCTGACTTCCGAGCTGGTACTGCTCTTCCTGTACTTCGGATTCATGGCCCTTGCGAGCGCCTTCGAGGATCCGCGCCGCGGCGACCGCGCGAGCGCGCTCCTCGCCCTGATCGGCCTCGTGAACCTGCCGATCATCTACTTCTCGGTGCTGTGGTGGAACACACTTCACCAGGGCTCGAGCGTAAGCTTCAAGGGGACCTCGATGCACGTGGCGATGTTGACGGGAATGCTGCTGATGGCATTTTCCTTCTGGATGTATTCGATCGGCACGGCGCTCGTGCGGGTGCGCGCCGTGATCCTGGAGCGCGAACGCCGCAGCCACTGGGTACGGGCGCTGGCGGCAAGAACATGAACCACGCTTTCTATCTGTGGATGTCCTACGGGGCCACGGCGCTCGCCGTGCTGGCGGAAATCGTCGCGCTCAGGGCACGCAGGGCACGCGCCCTGCGTCTGATCGAAGAGGAGAGAGATCTTGAAGCCCAGGACTAAGCGCGCAGGCTGGATCGTCGCGGGGCTCGCCGCGCTGGGCGTTGCCGCCGCCCTGGTGCTCAACGCATTCCAATCGAACCTGGTGTTCTTCTTCACGCCCTCGCAGGTCGTCTCGAACGGGGCGCCCCGCGATCGGTCCTTCCGCATCGGCGGCCTGGTCGAGGCGGGCAGCGTGGTGCGCGAGAAGGATGCGCTCACGGTGCGGTTCCGGGTGACCGACACCGCGCAAACGATCCCCGTGGTCTTCACCGGGATCCTTCCGGACCTTTTCCGCGAGGGCAAGGGCGTGGTCGCGCAGGGCAAGCTCGCCTCCGACGGCACCTTCCGCGCGAGCGAGGTGCTCGCCAAGCACGACGAGAACTACATGCCGCCCGAGGCCGCGGACGCCTTGAAGAAGGCCGGGCACACCATCGACAAGGGCGCCTTCGCGGGCCAGAAGGGAAAGAAATGATTCCCGAGCTCGGGCATTTCGCGCTCACGATCGCGCTCGCGCTGGCACTCGCGCAGGTGGTCCTCTCCTTCGCCGGGGCGCACACCGGGCGCGCCGCCCTTCTCGCCACCTCGCGGCCTATCGCCATCGGGCATTTCGTGTTCGTGCTCGCGGCATTCGCCGCGCTCGCCTGGTCCTTCGTGAACAACGACTTCTCGGTCCTGAACGTGGCGAGCCACTCGAATTCGGAGCTACCAACGCACTACCGCTTCGCCGCGACCTGGGGATCGCACGAGGGCTCGATCCTCCTCTGGGCGCTGATGCTCGCCGGATGGACGCTCGCCGTCGCCGTGTCGAGCCGCGCCCTGCCCGATCGGTTCGTGGCGCGCGTCCTCGGCGTGATGGGGCTCCTGAGCTTGGGCTTCCTGCTCTTCATCCTGCTCACCTCGAATCCCTTCGAGCGCCTGATCCCGCCGGCCGACGACGGCCAGGACCTGAATCCGCTCCTGCAGGATCCGGGCATGGTGATCCACCCGCCGATGCTCTACATGGGATACGTGGGCTTCTCGGTGGCCTTCTCGTTCGCCATCGCCGCGCTCCTCGAGGGGCGCCTCGATGCCGCTTGGGCGCGCTGGTCGCGCCCGTGGACCACCGCGGCATGGTCCTTCCTCACGGTCGGCATCGCGCTCGGCAGCGCCTGGGCCTATTACGAGCTCGGCTGGGGCGGATGGTGGTTCTGGGATCCGGTCGAGAACGCCTCGTTCATGCCGTGGCTGGTCGGAACGGCGTTGATCCATTCGCTCGCCGTGACCGAGAAGCGCGGCACCTTCCGCAGCTGGACCGTGCTGCTCGCGATCGTCGCCTTCTCGCTGTCGCTCGTGGGCACTTTCCTCGTGCGCTCCGGGGTGCTCACCTCGGTGCACGCGTTCGCGACCGATCCCAAGCGCGGCGTGTTCATCCTTCTCTTCCTGGTGCTGGTGGTCGGCGGTTCGCTGGCGCTCTTCGCCTGGCGCGCGCAGCGCGTGGGCCTCGGAGGAGGCTTCGCCCCGGTCTCGCGCGAATCGATGCTGCTCGCCAACAACATCTTCCTCACCGTCGCGATGGCGGCGGTGTTCCTCGGCACGCTCTACCCGCTGTTCCTCGACGCGTTGGACCTCGGCAAGATCTCGGTGGGCCCGCCCTACTTCGACTCGGTGTTCGTCCCGCTCATGGCACCGGCCGTGATCCTCATGGCGATCGGCCCGCTCGTCGCGTGGAAGCGCGCGGAGGTGGCCGACTTGTGGCTGCGCCTGCGCTGGCCGCTCGCGGTTTCGGTGCTCGCGGCCGTGGCGCTGCCCCTCGCCCTGGGCCACTGGTCGGTGTTCGTCGCATTCGGCGTATGGCTTGGCGCATGGGTGGTGGCGGCGACCGTCGAGCAGCTCTTCCGCCGCTTGCGGCAATCGCCACAGGCGACGCTGCGCGCGCGGGTGGCCGCGCAACCGCGGTCCTGGTACGGGATGTCCCTGGCGCACTTCGGCGTTGCCGTATTCATTTTCGGCGTCACCTTGGTGAAGGGATTCGAGACCGAGCGTGACCTGCGCATGGCGCCGGGGGAGCGCGTCGCGCTCGGCGGATACGAGTTCGTGTTCAAGGGCGCGAAGGAAGTGCCCGGCCCCAATTACGCGTCGATGCAGGGCGAGTTCGAGATACGCCGCGCCGGCTCCTCTTCCTCTTTCACGCTCCGGCCCGAAAAACGCGCGTACCACGCGAGCGGGCAAACCATGACCGAAGCCGACATAGATGCGGGGTTCACGCGCGATATCTACGTATCCCTCGGGGAGCCCGTGGGCGACGGCGCCTGGGGCGTGCGCGTCTACCACAAGCCGTTCGTCGACTGGATCTGGGGAGGTTGCTTCCTGATGGCGATGGGCGGACTGCTGGCGCTTTCGGATCGCCGCTACCGCAGCCGCGCCGTCGCCGCCAACGAGGATCTCGCCCGCGCCGCAGCCGCGCAGGTCGGCGACTGACGGGGCCGAGGCATGAAGGCGCTCAAGTACGGCCTGCCGCTCCTGGTCTTCCTGCTCCTGGCCGGATTCCTCGCCGTCGGCCTCACCCACGATCCGCGCGAGGTGCCTTCCCCCTTCATCGACAAGCCGGCCCCGGCCTTCAGGCTCGAGCAGCTCCACGATGCGGCCACATCATTCAAGCCCGAGGACATGAAGGGCAAGGTGTGGCTGCTCAACGTGTGGGCCTCATGGTGCGTCTCGTGCCGCATCGAGCATCCGCTGCTGGTCGACATGTCGAAGAAGCAGCTCGTACCCATCGTGGGCCTCAACTACAAGGACAAGCGCAACGAGGGCATGCAGTGGCTGGCGCGATTCGGTAATCCGTATTCGCTTTCGGCGTTCGATGTCGACGGACGCGTCGGTATCGACTACGGCGTCTATGGGGTGCCCGAGACGTTCGTGATCGACAAGCAGGGGGTCATCCGCTACAAGCAGATCGGCCCGATCACGCCCGAGGCGCTCGAGAAGACCCTCCTGCCGCTGATTCGCCGGCTGAGCGCGTGAAGGCGCTCACGACCGCGCTGATGCTGTTCGCGGCGGGCCTCGCCTTCGGCCAGGCCGATGAGCTCGCGCGTCCCGATCCGCAGGTGGAGCAGCGCCTCAAATCCCTCGCCGAGGAACTGCGTTGCCTCGTCTGCCAGAACCAGACCATCGCCGATTCCAACGCGCCGCTGGCCCTCGACCTGCGCAATCAGATTCGCCAGCAAGTCGCCGAGGGCAAGACCGATGCGCAGATCCGCGACTTCCTGGTCGAGCGCTATGGGGACTTCGTGCTCTACCGCCCGCCCCTAAAGGCCTCGACCCTGCTGCTGTGGATCGGCCCGTTTGTCCTCGTGGCGGTAGGCGCGGTCGTCTTCGCCGCGGTGATTCGGCGCCGGCCCGCCGCCGACGCGCCGGCCGCGGCGGCACGGCCGCGCGCCGAGATCGAAGCCCTGCTGGAGAAGCGGGAGGCCGGGCCTCCCGCGCGGCCTACTTCTGGAGGTCGCCCTTCAGGTAAGCGATGACCGCCTGAAGGCGCGTATCGCTCATGGACTGCGGCGGCATCGGCGAAGGCAGGTCCTTGTACTTCTTCGCGGCACCCTCGCGTCCCTTGGTGATGGTCGCCGCGATGTCGGCGGCGCTGCCCTCGGTGATGAACTTGTTGCCCTTGAATGCCGGTGCAAGGCCGGGCATCCCTTCGCCGCTCTCGCCGTGGCACACCCCGCACGTCTCCTTGAAGAAGGTGACGAGCTTGGGATCGGCCGCGGCGCCGGCGCCGGCGAAGGTGGCGGCCGCAAGGCCGGTGGCAATGAGGGTCGTTGCGCGCATCATCGTTCTGTGGCTCCGTATCGGGGATTTGAAAACAAAAACCCCCGGCAAGGGGAGATACCCTGCCGGGGGGAATCGGGTCTTACGCTCTACTACACGGCTCTCAGGAGACTCCTTCAGAAATTGTATTCAAATCCCAGCGAGTAGCTGTTGCCACTGCCCTGGTAGAGGTTGCGCTGGTCGTCGAAGACGCGGTTCTGCACGCGCGGGTTGTACACCAAGTGCGTGCTGAAGTTCATCGCCGGGTTCCACAGAAGGGTGATCGCCATGTTGTCCTTCTGGTAGGTGCCCCGCTTCAGGCCCGCGGCATTGGTGTAGTCGTATTTGACGTCTTTCCAATATGTCGCGTAGAAGCCGTACGTGCGCAGGTAGAAGTACCGGGCATACACGCCGATGATGCTGCGCTCGACCTTGCCGCCGCCGTCGATGTTCTCCCTGGCCCAGTGGTACACGGCCGACGCTATCCAGCTATGCGGGCCACGATCGGCTACCGAGTGCTCGACGCGCAGCTTGTACGACTTGAAGTCCTTGATTTTCACTACCGGCGCGCCGGTGATGATGCCGTTGGTGCCGCCGCGCGAGTTGGTGATCGACAGCGTCGAGTCGGTGACGCCCGCAGGGCAGGTGCCCGGGCAGATATAGCTGTTCTTCACCGAGGTCATCTGCGTCGGGATGTCGCGGCCGCTGAAGGTCTCGAGCGCGAACCAGAGGTCGTTGCGCGTCTCGCGGAACATGTTGTACGCGAACGTCGTGTAGATGTTCGAGCCATCCGACCAGTTGATGTTGTCCAACCCGGACACGAACCCGACCTGCGCCCAGTACTTGTCGTCGAAGAGGCCATGGAAGCTGACGGCCATGATCTCCTTGAACCGCCCCGTGCCGCCCTGGCCGTTGCCCCACATGTCGGGCAAGCCCGCCGGGAACACCCACTGCGTCACGACGTTGGGCACCTCATCGCCGATCGACATTCCGATGAACGTCCCCGGTCCGAGGTCAATGCCGGTCGACAGGCGATATTCGTCGAACGCGTAGAGGTTGAGGCCGGTCGGCCCGGTGCTGCCGGTGGTCACTGAATTGAGCGAGTTGTTGCCTAGGTAGCCGATCTCCGTCCACAGGCCCACCCAATCGGTCACCGGGCCGGTGTAGAAGAAGGCCGCCCGCGCCATCGGACGCGACGTGGTGTCGTTCTTGACGCCCGCCGCCGACTTGCCGCCTTGCACGAGTTCGGAGATCCAGCGCGCGGCGAAGAAGTCGTTCCAGTTGAGCGACAGGTAATCGCCGCCGTAGTACGGCATGTCCTCGACGGTGTCGCCCTCGTGGCGAAGCTTCTCGCGAACCACCGGACGGACGTAGCCGCGCATCGCGAAGATGCGCCCCGTGCGGGTGAAGTTGGGGACGTTGTCCGTGCCGATGTGGCACGAGTTGCAGTTCATCCCCGTCTGGCGAGCGAAGCTCGGCATCGCCTGGCTATCGATGGGCACCAGGAGCACGAGGCCCGCAATCCCCATCACCAGAGCGCAAATCCTGTTCCAGCTGGCGCGCATTATGGTTTCCCCCTTCCGTTTGTTCTTAAACGTGGCCGCCGGCGTGCCGCCGGCGCTGATTTACTTTTGCAGGTCGCCCTTGATGAACGCGACCAGTGCGTCGACATCGGGGACAACCTCGGGCCCGAACGAGGGCATGTTGGGATACGTATCGTTGTAGAGCCGCTTCTGTCCGGCTCGGCCCTTGCGAATCAAAGTGCGTATCGCCGCGGGGCTGCCGTTCATGACGAATGGATTCCCCTTCAGCGCCGGCCCGAGAGCCGGAACCTGTCCCTTGGTTCCCTGCCCTTCGAGGCCATGGCATCCCGAGCAGCGCAGCGTGTAGTAGGCGGGGGCGTCGAACGCGGCGTTGGCCGCGACAGGGGTAAGCGCGCCGGCGACGAAGAGCGCGGATGCGACGAGCGATCGCAGTGCCATATGGATCCTCCCTTTATTGGTTTCGTCTAGTGAAACCGCGTATTGTTTGACTTAACGAACGATACTGACCGTAATCAATGTTTGTCAATAACAACAGAAGTTGCGTAAAAAATACGCAATTCCTACCGCCCGGCCACTGCGGAGATCTCGACCAGGCCCCCCCTGGGTAGCCGCGCGACCTCGACAACCGAGCGCGCCGGCAGCGCGGTCTTGAAGTACGCCTCGTAGGCGCTATTCATCCCGCGGAAGTCGTTCAGGTCCTTCAGGTAGACCGTCGTGGACACGATGTTCGCCATCGTGAGGCGATGGCTCTCGAGGATCAGGCGGATGTTTTCCATCGCCTGGCGCGTCTGCTCCTCGATCGTCGCCCCTCGCATCTGGCCGGTCTCGAGATCGAGGGCGATCTGCCCGGAGACGAACACCAGATCCCCGTAGCGGGAGGCTTGGGTGTAGGCGCCAGCGAGCGCCGCGCCGGATGCCTGCTGGGCGGCGCTGCGAGGTGGGGGGGGGGTCTGCGCGACCAGGTCCGGGGCGACATCCATCCTTCGTCCCGGAACGGCAGCATCCGGCGCGCGTGCGGCGGATGAAGCGGGAGCTCGCGCAGGCGGAGTCTCGCCGCGCGCTTGCGCTTCGCGGCGGGCGCGCGCTTCTTCCCCGGTTTCTCCCGGCCCCTGGGGAACCCAGGGGAGACCGATGCCCGACGTGCCGCAAGCGGCCACGAGCAACATGCAAATCAACGTCGAGCAAGTCCCAGCGGTCTTGGCGATCAAATGTTTCTCCGTGGCAAGTTTCATTTCTCGGCAGCCGGTTTCATGGAACAATCCGCCGCACGATGCTAATGGGATCATCCGAGCGCGGTCAAACAAAAAAAAGAGTGTGGGACCTTCCGGTGCGCGTTTCGCACTGGCTGGTCGTAGCCTGCATCGCCGTCGCCTGGCTCACGCGCGACTCCCGCCTCATCGACTTGCACGCCGCCGCCGGCTATTGCGCCCTGCTGCTACTCGCGTTCCGCCTGTTTTGGGGTTTCGTCGGCGCGCGCCACGCGCGCTTTTCCGACTTCTCCTACTCACCCGGAAGCGCGATCGCCTACCTTCGCGAACTGATCCGCGGAGCTCCGCGCCATTACACGGGCCACAATCCGGCGGGAAGCTGGTCGGTATATGGGCTGCTTGCGGGAATCGGCCTTGTCGGATTCACGGGAATCGTCGCGATCGGCGCGATGTTCGCGATGGGACCGCTCCCGGGCGTGGCCGCGGCACCTGCAGGCGACATCGCGCGCGAGGTTCACGAGTGGCTCGCATGGGCGCTTCTCTGGCTGATCGGCGCTCACGTGCTCGGGGCGATCGCGAGCAGCGTGGTCCATCGCGAGAACCTGATCGGGGCGATGGTCACCGGCCTAAAGGCGGTGCACGGCTCCGACGAGGACGCTGCACCTGCGCGAGCGCCGATCGCCTTCGCCATTCTCGCGGTCGTTGCGCTCTTCCTCTTCGGCTACCTGCGCATGGCCGGATGGCTTGACGGCTATCGCGAGCTACAGGCCAACCCGAAGCCGGCCGGAGCCATCCCGGCGGCCTGGCAACGCGAATGCAGCGGCTGCCACTTCGCATACCCGCCCGCCCTGCTGCCGCGGCGCTCCTGGGAACGCATGCTGGCCGAGCAGGCGAGCCATTTCGGCGAGGACCTTTCCCTCAATGGCGCGTCGCTCCGCCAACTCGCCGCGGACGCAGCCGGCGTGCCGAAGCCCATGCCTTGGGCCGCGTGGAAGCTCAGCAACTCGGCCCCGGCGGGCGAATCGCCGCAGCGAATCACCGAATTGCGATTCTGGCGGGGCGCGCATCGCGACCTTCCCGAATCCAGCTTCCGGGCGCCCATCTCGAACGGCCGACTGGACTGTGAGGCTTGCCACCGGGATGCCTCGTCCGGTATCTTCCATCCGCGAATGATTCAGAAACCAGCACGCGGATCCATATTGTGAAACAAATAGCCGTCGTGCTGCTGGCCGCCATCGGCCTATGCCCCGCGCTTGTGTTTGCGGACGTGGTCACCGATCTGCTGCGGCACTACGAAACGCTGGGGGCCTCGAAATTCGCGGCGTCGGCGGCCGAGACGATGTGGACCCGTCCGGTCATCGACACGAAATCGGGAGAAAAGCGCCACTGCAGCCTCTGCCACAGCGAAGACCTGAAGCGCAGCGGCAAGCATATTGTCACCGGGAAGGTGATCGAGCCGCTGGCCCCCTCGGCCAATCCGAAGCGGCTCACGGATCCCGAGCACATCGAGAAATGGTTCCTGCGCAACTGCAAGTGGACCCTGGGGCGCGAGTGCACACCCCAGGAAAAAGGCGACTTCCTCGTCATGATCCGGGGCAAATGAAGAATCCAATAACGAAGTCGTGAAAGGGGGGCAAAAAATGAAGGCTAGGCTGCTGATACTCGCCGTCGCAACGCTTTCAGCGTCGCTGGCACAGGCGGAGATTTTCGCGCGGCGCGATGTTCCCCGCAACACGAACGCTTCTTATGAGAAGGAGTGCGGCAGCTGCCATTTTCCCTATCAGCCGGGCTGGCTGCCCGAGCGCTCGTGGCGGCGGATCATGGAAACGCTGCGCGACCATTTTGGCGAAAATGCCGAGGTCAAGACCAAGGATCGCGAGGCGCTCCTCGCCTACCTCGTCGCGGGTTCCGCGGAGCGAGCCAAGAACCTTCGCTCCTATGAGCAGATGCAGGCCATCCCTCCCGGTGAAACCCCCATCCGCATCACGCAGTTGCAGCCTTTCGCCGGCAACCACTGGTTCATCCACCCGGATTTCAAGGGCAAGCCGGAAGTGAAGACAATGGCACAATGCCCCGTCTGCCACCTCGAGGCGGACAGCGCCCGGTTCAGCCGTTTCACCTATGTGGTCACCGACGAAGGCTTCCGGACCGACGACGTCGACCTCACCGCTTCCATGCCCGTGCCCGACTGGCTGAAGCCGCGGAAGAAAAAGTGACGCGATTTCTCATCAGTCTTGCCGTAGTCGCATTCGCGAGCGGATCGTCGCTCGCGGCGAACGATCGCTTCTACAAGGACACTCCGGACAGCAAGCGGGGCTTCGTTGCCGCGACCGATCCGCTGTACGTGAAGACATGCGGCTCCTGCCACTTCCCCTACTCCCCGGGGTTGCTGCCGGCACGCTCCTGGGTGCGCCACCTCGATCGCGTCGACAAGCATTTCGGCGAGAGCATCAAGCTTGCAGCGGAGGAGCGCGAAGCCCTGCAGCGCTACCTCACCGCCAATGCGGCGGACGTCTCGCCTTACGAGGGCTCGCAATTGTTCATGGAGAGGATCGACCCGGCGAGCACTCCATATCGCTTTCGCGACGTCTTTCTCTTTCGCGAGATGCATGGAATCATCATCAATGTGATCGAGGTGAAGCCGCAGGTTAAGGTGCGATCCCTCACCAACTGCAACGGATGCCACCTCGCCGCCGAACGCGGTTCCTTCGGAACGGAGGAACTGTTTATCCCGGGTCTTTCGAAGAACCGCCGCGACGGGCGCCGTATCGCGCCCTAGGGAAGCTAGGCCGTAACGAGCGCACCGCGCGAAGCGAGCGGCGCTTCCTCGACGTAGCCCAGCTCGCGCGAGATCTCGCGAGCGGCCGTGAGGGTGGCGCGCGCGAGCTCCTCGCGCCGCGCGCCCAGGATGTTCTTCTCCGCGCCCCAGACGCCGATCGAGGCCACGACGCCCTGCGTTCGATCGCGCACCGGCGCCGCCACTCCGCAAACCCCGAGGCGAAACTCCCCGCGATTCACCGCGTATCCACGCTCGCGCGTTTCCTCGAGGTCACGCTCGATGTCGCGCCGGCGGGTCATGGTGAGCGGCGTGAAGCGCTTGACGTGCTCCACCGCCTGGTCGAGCGCATCCGGAGACAGCCAGGCGAGGATCGCCTTGCCCGTGGAAGTCGTCGAGGCCGGCACGCGCGAGCCGATGCTCGTCATGGCCTTGAGGGGCTGCGGGCTGTCCACCTTGTCGACGTAGACCACAAAACCCGAATCGAACACCGCAAGCTGCACCGACTCGTGGGTCTCGACGCACAGGCGGCGCAGCCGCGGGCCGGCCACCGAGACCAGGTCGACGTCGCGCACCATCATCGATCCGAGCTCCCAGAGCTTGAGCGTGGGCGAATAAAGCGTGGTGGCGGGATCCTTCTTGACGTAGCCCAGGATCGACAGCGTCGAGAGCAGCCGGTAGACGTTCGGCTTGGTGAGGCCCAGCTCGCGCGAGAGCTCCGTCAGCCGGCGCGGCTGCCCCGAGCGGACCAGCGCTTCGAGCAGGTTGAGCGCCTTCTGGACGGTCTGTTCCATGCTTTTCGCTGACCGATATTGAGTTTTGCCAATCGTATCACTCCGGCAGGATTCCGCCAGTCACAGGATGACGGGCCGGTCGGGAAGCTCGTTGCGTCCCTTGCCGCTCGCCGGAAAGTGAAGCGAGAGCAATTCCGAGATCGCGCGCACCCCCTCGATCGCCCCTTGCTGGTAACTGCCCGCGGCGAAGTGCCGCTCCATCATCCGGCAGATCGCGTGCCACTCTTCCTTGGCGACCCGCCGGTCGATGCCGCGGTCCGCGACGATCTCGACGCTGCGATCGGCGAGCAGGAGGTAGACCAGGACGCCGTTGTTCTCCTCGGTGTTCCAGACGCCGCGCTGCGCGAAGAGCTCGCGTGCCCGCTCGCGCGGCGCAAGGTCGACCCAGAGCTGGGCCGAAGTAAGCTCGGCCTCCACGACCATGCAGACCTCGCCACGATGGCGCTTTTCCTGCGCGGCGACCTCATGCTGGATCGCGTCCAGTGTCGCGGGTGAAAAGGCGCGCGCGGCGAGGAGCGGGCTCATGCGGATGTGGCGCCAGAACCGTTTCAAGCGCATCACCAGCTCCCCGAGGCTCCGCCGCCGTCGAATCCGCCCCCTCCCCCGCTGAATCCGCCGCCACCGAAACCTCCGCCTCCACCGCCGAATCCGCCCGGCATCCCGCCCCAGGGGCGAATCCCGCGGCCCGGCGCGAGTCCGGATCCGGTGAACAGCGCGAACATGAAGGCGAGAATCGCGGCGACGATCCCGAAGACCAGGCTGCCGAAGACCAGCCACGCGGCGATGCCCGTGATTCCCGAGGTAAGGACGCCACTGAAGAACCGCCCCACGATGCCGCGAAGCACCATCGCTATGATCGGCACCAGGATGAATCCCATCCACACGAAATCGGAGTACGACGAAACAACATCCGCCTTCGGCCCCGACCGGCGCTCCGGCAGCTGCAGCGCTTCGCCCTCGATCGCCTTGATGATCGCTCCAGCACCGGCGTCGATGCCTCCAGCGAAGTCGCCGGTGCGGAAATGAGGCGTGACGATATCGGCGACGATGCGCTTGGAAAGCGCATCGGTGAGCGTCCCCTGCACGCCGCGCCCGGTGTGGATGCGCAGCCGCCGCTCCTGCTTGGCGATGACGAAGAGCACGCCATCGTCGACGCCCTTGCGTCCCAGCTTCCAGTCGTCAGTGACACGGCCGGCGAATTCCTCGATCGTCTCCTGGCCGATGGTCGGTACGAGCAGGACCACGACCTGCGAACCACGCGCCTGCTCGAAGGCGCGCAGCTTGGCGTCGGTTGCCTCGCGTTCCTGCGCCGTGAGGGTCCCGGTAAGGTCGACGACATGCGCCGACAATCGCGGGACGGGAATCGGATCCTGCGGAGCGGCCAGCGGCGCCGCGAGCATCGCGGCGAGGAAGAAGGCCGCCCCGGCGAGGAGGCGGCCGGGGGGAATCGACATGCGGAGAGCCGCGAGGCTACTTGGCCGGGGCTGGGGCCGGAGCCGGAGCAGCCGGCCTGGGAGCGAAGTCGACCTTCGGCGGCTGGGCGATCGCCTTCTCGTCCTCGACGGTGAACGACGCCTTCTCCTTGTAGCCGAAGATCATCGCCGTCAGGTTCGTCGGGAACTGCCGCTTGAGGATGTTGTAGTCCTGGACCGACTTGATGAAGCGGTTGCGCGCCGTGGTGATGCGGTTCTCCGTCCCCTCGAGCTGCGCCTGCAGGTCGCGGAAGTTCGCGTCGCTCTTGATCTGCGGGTAATTCTCGGCGACGACCAGGAGTCGGCCGAGCGCGCCGGAGAGCTCGCTCTGCGCCTGCTGGAATTTCTGCATGGCCGCCGGATCGTTGACCATCTCCGGCGAGACGTTGACCCCCGTGGCCTTGGCGCGCGCCTGGGTGACGCCGATGAAGACATCCTTCTCCTGCTGCGCATAGCCCTGCACCGTGGCGACGAGGTTGGGAATGAGGTCGGCGCGGCGCTTGTACTGGTTGAGCACCTCGGACCAGGCGGCCTTGACCTGCTCGTCCTTGGTTTGAAAATCGTTGTAACCGCAACCCGACAGCGCGAGCGCCGCGAAGAGCGCCGCCACCCACATGAGACTGCGCATGAACGTTCCTCCCGATAGCCAGGCTGGCTGCAACGAACGATGGGGACGCAGCCGCACCAATTCAAGCGGCCAGGCCGCTACATTCCGTACTGGGATGGGCGTTGCTGCGATCGCGCCGCCTCCCGCGGCGCAGCGGGACGAACCTTGTCGAGGCCGGCACAGAGCAGGGCGATCCCGTCCGGCGTTCGCGGCGTCGGCCGCATGAAGGAATCGGCGTCCACGTACACCAGGCGGTCGGCCTTCACCGCGCTAAGCGCCTGGCGGACGTTCCAATTCGACTTGAACTCCTCCTCGTTCGAGGCCGATCCGGCCCCGATGACCGTATACGGGTTGCGCTCATAGACCTCCTCCCAGGTCACCTGCGGCGCGCTCCCCTCCATGTCCTTGAAGACGTTGTCGGCGCGGCAGATCTCGAGCGCCTCGTTCATGAAATGATTTCCCGAGATCGTCGTGAGCGGGCGATTCCAGATCTCGAGGAACGCGCCGACTCGCGGCTTGCCGGCATTGTCGCGGCGCAACGCGTCGAGCTTGCGCTCATAGGCGGCGATCTGCGCCGAGGCGTCATTGCCGGTGAGGACCGCGATCGTCCGCATGAGCCGCGGAACGTCCTCGAGGCTCCTCGCGGAGGCGGCGAACACCACGGCGCCGAATCCGCTGATGCGCTCGATGTCGTCGCGGCGTATGCCATCGCGCCATGCGATGACGAGGTCGGGCTTGACCTGCGCCAGCCGGTCGAGCGAAAAGTGCGCTCCGGTCGGGATCTTGGTGACCTTGTCCGCCTCCGGCGGATAAGTGCTCAGGTCGGCGACCCCGACCACGCGATCGCCCGCGCCGACGGCGAAGACGATCTCGGTGAGGAACGGCGCCAGCGTCACGATGCGCTTCGCCACCTGCTTCACCTGGACCAGGCGCTCGAGGTCGTCCCGGACCGTCAGCTGCGCGAAGGCCGGCACGCAAGAGCAGAGAAGAAGCGCCGCAATGCAGGCGCGCGACATCCGAGGTTTCATCCAGGAGCTCCCAGGGTGGTTCCAAGCGTCTGCCGCGCGAACAGCAGGTCCTCCCAGGCCTTCGCCTTGTCGGGAAGATTGCGCAGCAGGTAGGCAGGGTGATAAGTGACGACGAGCGGAATGTCGCGATAGCGGTGTACGCGCCCGCGCAGGCTCGCGAGGCTCGAATCGGAACCGAGGAGGCGAAGCACGGCGGTCTTGCCGAGTGCCACGATCAGCTTGGGCGAAATGAGCTCGATCTGGCGATCGAGGTAGGGAGCGCATGCGGCCGCCTCTTCGGGGGACGGAACCCGGTTGCCGGGCGGACGGCATTTGACGACATTGGCGATGTACACCTCGCGCCCGCGCGCCAGGCCGATCGCCGCAAGCATGCTGTCCAGGAGCTTTCCGGCCTGCCCGACGAAGGGCTCGCCTTGCTCGTCCTCATCCGCGCCCGGACCCTCGCCGATAAAGAGCCATGGCGCGGATTCATGGCCGACGCCGAACACGGCTTGCTTGCGCTGCCTGCAAAGGCCGCATGCGGTGCATGTCCGTACGGCCTCGCGCAGCGCGTCCCATTGCATCGCGGCGACGCCCAGAGCGTCGGCCGCCGGCGGCGCCTGCCGCGCGGCATGCCCTGGCGCAAGCGGTGCCTCGGCGGATGGGATGATCGCGCACAGCCGCGCGACGGAGTCGAGCTCGAGCTCCCGAAGGGCGCGCTCGTCCATCACAGGGCAAGCCCGAGGAAAAGCGCATCCTCGCGACCGGACAGCGCCGGGTAATACTCGGGACGGATCGCGATCTGCTGGAATCCCATGCGGCGGTAGAGATGGCGCGCGGCAAGGTTCGAGGGGCGCACCTCCAGGTACACGATCTGGCAGGCGGCCTGCTTGGCGATGGCCACGATGTGGTCGAGGAAGTCGCCGCCGATGCCCTGGTTCTGCCACTCGGCCGCGATCGCGATGTTGAGCAGGTGCGCCTCGTCGAGGGCGACCATGAGGATCGCGTAGCCGATCACGGCTTCGCCGTGCGACACCACCCAGCAGTCGTATCCGGCGTTCACGGAATCGCGGAAATTGCCGATGCTCCACGGAAACGCGTAGAGCGCCTTCTCGAGGTACGCGACCTCGGCGAGATCCGCCGTGCGCATGCGGCGGTAATTCAGCTGGGGAACCGGGACCGCGCTCAACGTTTCGTCCGTCTTTCCTCGGTGGTGAGGGCCACCTTCTCTCGCAAGTATAGGGGCGCGGCATCGCCCGCGGCGATTCCCGCTCCCTTGGCGAGGCGCCGGGCCCCCAGCCTCGCGATCGAGCCGGCGCGCGGCAGGTCGCCCCGAAAGCTCATCTGCACGGAATCGCGGTAGGCCTCGCGCAGCCACTCATGGCGCTCGAACCCGCTTCCGGTGGCCGACCAGCTGCGCCCCGGCAGGTGTGGCAACGAGGCTGCGTCGGCCAGGCGCGGCGAGATCACCTCATCCCAGTCATCGCCGTTGCGCGCGTAGGCGGCGATATAGGCCTCGCCCATGCGCGCGTCGAGAGCCGCGATCACGCGCCCCTCGTTCGACTGCTCGGCGAGCGCCAGCAGCGAAGGAATGGGAACGACCGGCCGCCCGGAGGCGAAAGCAAGTCCCTGGACGATGCCGCACGCGATCCGGATCCCGGTGAAGGACCCGGGGCCCTGCCCGAATCCGAAGGCGTCCATCTGGCCTACGGCGAGGCGCGCGCGCTCGAGGAGTCGCCGGATCATGGCCACCAGCATTTCCGAGTGGCGATTCTCGGCCAGGGCCTCCTCGACGAACAGCTCGCCGCCGCGCAGCAGCGCGACGGAGCACAGTTCCGACGAGGTCTCGACGGCGAGGAGATTCACCCCGCCATTATCCTAGGGAAGCCCTGTACAGGTAACCGGGACTCGAGTCTCCCTGGAGCTCAGAGCCAATCGAGCGGAGCGAACGAGCTTCCGAGGACCGTCCGGGCGCCGATTCCCCACCAGCGCTCGAGGATCGTGGCGTAGTAGCTGCGGAAGTCGACCGCGAAGGGAATGTTGCCCTCGACGTCCAGGCGATCGAGCGCCGGCGCGGCTCCATAAAGCCCTCCCTTCACCGCACCGCCGAGCACCAGGTGGACGCTCGCCGTGCCATGGTCCGTACCGGAGCTCTGGTTCTCGCGCGCGCGCCGCCCGAATTCCGCATAGGTCGCGACCAGGGTGGACTTCCAGCGATCGATCTCGATCAGCGCCTCGCGCAGGGCCGAGAGTCCCTCCGCCAGCTGCCGCAGGAGGTTGCCGTGCACTTGCAGCTGGTTGGCGTGCGTGTCGAAGCCGCCGAGCGACAAGCGCACGACGGCGATTCCGGATTCGTTGGCGGCGAGCTGCGCGGCGGTCTGTACGGCACTGCCGAAACCGCCTTGGGGAAAAGGCGCGTCGAACTTGCGTCCCGCGTGCAGGCGCTCGGCGGCGGCGAGCACGTCGCGCTCGACGCGCAGGATGTGGGCGAGCGCCTCGTTGCGCGCTTCGCCCTCGCCGCGCGCCAACCGGGCGTTACGCAGGAACTGCTCCGGGCTCGCCAGAGCGATCGCCCGCCCGGTCGCACCGGCAAGCGGCCCCATCGCGTTCGGTCCGACGACCACGCCGTCGGCGGCGAATTGCGGGGGCGAGGGCGATACGGCGAATGCGCGCGCGAGCCATCCGGCATCGAGGTACTCGTCGCTCTTCGAGGCGGTGTCCCAGATCTCGATCGAACGGAAATGCGACAGGTTCGGTTTTGGGTAGCCGACGCCCTGGACGATTGCGAGGCGGCCCTCCTCCCAGATCGGAAGCACCTTGGCGAGCGACGGGTGCAGTCCCGTGCGCTCGTCGAGCTGCAGCACCTGGTCGCGGGCGATCGCGAGGCGGGGGCGCAACTGCGAATAAAGGGGGTCCGCAAAAGGAATGACGGTATTGAGGCCGTCGTTGCCGCCCTTGAGCTCGACCAGGACCAGGAGCGTACGCGTGGCCGGCGCGGAAACAGCCGCAGCGAGACTCGCCATCCCCGCAAAGGGCGCCAGGGCGGCGAGGCGAAGGAAGGCGCGGCGGTCGACGCTCATTTGAGCTGGAAGGCGGGATCGGCGACCAGTTGGCGCAGGTGCTCGACCAGGTCGCTGCCGTCCGCGGACGCGGAGATGGGCGGCGTGGCAAGGGCGAGGCGCTCGACGGATGCCGCGCCGTCGGGGGCTGCAGCCATCGCGCGCGAGAATCGCCCGGCGTCGAATGCGTAGTCGGCCATTCCGCGCTCAAGAATCCGGCGATAGCGATCGGCGCCATCGGCCTTCGCTTCCGCCTCGCGCGTGCCAGCCGCGGGCGCCATCGGATCGGAGCCGCGAAAGACGCGCTCGAGCCACTGCTTGCGCCCGAGGAGCGTCGCGGAAGTGATCCAGGCATCGCCCCCGGGCCAACCCTTCACGTTGGGCGGCGAAAACGGGTTCTGGCCCAGCGCCGCGCAAGCGAATACCGCGGGACGAAGGTCGAATGGGTGGATATCGAAGGTGCGCATCGTGCCGACCACGAGGTCGACCGGCGACTTGACCAGCGAGGCGCGGTTCTCGGCCGACCAGAACGCGTCCGAGGTCAGCGCGGCGCGCAGCAGCGGCTTGATCTCGTAGCGCGAACCGCGGAAAGCCGCGGCCCAGCGGCGCACTTGCGCGGCATCGGGATGCGGGGAGACGAACTCGCGCCAGACCTTGGCGGCGATGAACTCGGCCGTCTCGCCGCGGCCGAGGAGAATGTCGATCACGTCGTCGCCGTCCAGCCGCCCGCTCGTGCCGAGGACCGTCTTCTCGCCGTAGTCGTGCCACACGCGGCGGTAGGTGAACTCCCCGCTGTCGCGATCGAGGCTCCAGCCGGTGAACGCGCGCGCCGCCTCCTTGATGTCGTGCTCGGAATAGTGGCCCTCGCCGAGGGTGAAGAGCTCCATCACCTCGCGCGCGAAATTCTCGTTGGGCGCCTGGCGGCGGCTGCCGGCGTTGTCGAGATAGATCAGCATGGCCGGATCCTTCGCCACGCCATGCAGGAGCGTGGCGAAGTTGCCCAGGGCCTCGCTGCGAAGGAGCGCGTTCTGCCGGTACATGAGCTGCGCGTGCCGTACCTTCTGCTGGGCGGTCGCGAAGTGGTTGTGCCAGAAGAGCGTCATGCGCTCCGTGAGGGGGGAAGGAGTCAACGACATCTCCCGCAGCCACCAGGCCCGCAGCTCGAAGCCCTGCTCCATGAGCTTGCGCTGCTCCGCCTGGCGCTCGTCGACCCCCATCTGGCGCACCTTGTAGAACGGCACGAACGGCTCGTCGACGAAGGCCGGCGCGCGAATCGACGCCTCGCGGCGCGCACCCGCGAGCAGGCGATCGACCGCTTCTTCGCGCCCCAGCGCGGCGTACTCGCGAATCTCCGCGTCGGTCGCGCCGAATCCCGCGCGATTGAGCAGGTGGCGGGCGTCGTCGTAGCCCATGGGCACCGCGTGCGCAAGCGCACATGCGGCGAGCGACACGATGGCGATGAAGAGCTTTCTCACGTCGGCGAAAGCATGCCACACGATGAAGGACGGGCCCGCGCCGGTACCACCCGGCGCGGACTACCGGGGTTACTTCGGGTGATGGCGCGCATGCGCCGCGGCTAGCTCGTCGGGCGTGAGGTACCCGTCCTTGTTGGCATCGAGCTGGTCGAAGTGCTCGGCGAGGCGCGGCGCGGCCTGGGCTTCGGCGCGCGAGATGCGCCCGTCGCCGTCCGTATCGAGCTTCTTCCAATGCTCGGCGCGCTGCTTGGCGTGGAACGCATGCAGCTCATCGGCGGTGATCTGGCCATCGTGGTTGGCGTCGATCTCGTCGAAGTGCTTCGAGATCATCGGCAGGGCCGCCGCTTCCTGGCGGCTGATCATGCCGTCGCCGTTGGTGTCGGCCTGCTTCAAGCGGCCCATCGGGCCGTGGCCATCGGGTGCGGCAAAGACCAGGAGGGCCGCCGAGCCGAGGCCCAGGGCTGCAACAATCGCTGCGTATTTCATGGATCGTCCTTTCGTTCGGATCACTTGGGGGCGCTCGAATATGATGCCCCGAGCGTATCCCCATCAACGGCGCAAGTCCTTTCCGGACGACCCAGCGTGGTAACGGTATGTAAGCGGAAGGCCCCTCGTTGGCGTGCGGTTAACATCTCCTTACATATCGATCGCAGAGCGCCGGCGCCGCGCCGTACGATGACTTCCATGCAGCAACGCCAGAAGATCCTGGTGGTCGACGACGACCTGCGGCTGCGCGACCTCCTCAAGCGCTATCTCACCGAACAGGGCTTCGGCGTCGATACGGCCCCCGACGCCGCGGCGATGGATCGCCAGCTGCAGCGCGTGCGCTACGACCTCATCGTGCTCGACCTCATGCTCCCGGGCGAGGACGGCCTCGCAATCTGCCGGCGCCTGCGCGCCGCGCGCAACGACATCGCGGTCATCATGCTGACCGCCAAGGGCGACGACGTCGATCGCATCGTCGGCCTCGAGATGGGCGCCGACGACTATCTCGCCAAGCCGTTCAATCCGCGCGAGCTGGTCGCGCGCATTCACGCCGTGCTGCGACGCCAGTCGCCCGCGCAGACCCCCGGAGCGCCGACACTCGAGCCCAAGGTCGTGGCGTTCGGGCCCTTCGAGCTGCACCTCGCCAGCCGCTCGCTCACCCGCGACGGGCACCCGGTGCCGCTCACGACGGGCGAATTCGCGCTCCTCAAGGTCCTCGCGCTCCATCCCGGCGAGCCAATGTCGCGCGACAAGCTCATGGACCTCGCGCGCGGCCGCGAGCACGAGAGCTACGACCGCTCCATCGACGTCCAGGTTTCGCGCCTGCGCAAGCTCCTCGGCGAGGACCCGCAGCAGCCGCGCTTCATCCAGACGGTGTGGGGATTCGGCTACGTCTTCATACCCGACCCGGGCGTCGCCAAATGAAATGGATTCCGGGATCCCTGCGATGGCGCACGCTGCTGGTGCTGGTGGTAGCGCTGGTGCTCTCGCAAGCCGCGGCGCTCTGGCTGCTGCACGAGTACGTCTCGCAACCGCGCAATGCGCTCGGCCTGGGGCAGTTCGTGAACCACCTCAAGACCATCGGGGCGGCGCTGCAGACCATGAGCCCCGACCAGCAGCTCGAGTTCATCGCGCGCATCGCGGAGAAGGAGGGAATCCGCATCGTTCCGGTGCGCGGCTCGGAGCGCGTGCGCCCGGCCCCGGACCTCCCGGCGGTGCTCATGTTTCGCGACCGCATCCGCGAGTACTTCGGTCCCGACGCCGACGTGTACGTGCGCGCCATCGAGCCGCCGGATCCGCAGGGACGCGGCGTACGCCCGCAACCCCTCCTGGTGCGCCTGCCGGGCGGCGAGCGCGGCTATTGGGTCGCCGTTCCGCGCGCGCGCATCGAGCGCGACCAGACGCCCGCCCTGGTGATCTGGGGATTCGCCGGGATCGCGATCGCCTTCCTCGCCACCTTCGTGATCGTCTGGCGCCTCAATCGCCCGCTCGCCGAGCTCTCCCTCGCGGCCGAGCGCCTCGGCAAGGGGGGTGACCCTCCCCCGGTCTCGGAGACCGGCCCCTCCGAGATCCGCGCCGTCGCGCGCGCCTTCAACCAGATGAAGGACGACCTCAAGCAGGGCGAGCGCGAGCGCGCGACCTTCCTCGCCGGGGTCTCGCACGACCTGCGCACGCCGCTCGCGCGCCTGCGCCTCGAAGTCGAGATGCTCGAGGGCAAGGTGGAACCGGCCACGCGCCGCGCGATGGTCGAGGACGTCGCCGACATGAACGCGATCATCGACCAGTTCATCGACTTCACTCGCAGCGAATCCGCCGAGCCGGTCTCGCCGGTCGACCTCGCGGAGCTGGCGCGCGCCTGCGCCGATCGCGCGACGCGCGGCGGCATCGCGGTACGCTGCGAGCTCGCCGAGGTCCCCGTCCTCATGCTGCGCCCGCTGGCGATGCAGCGCCTCATCGACAACCTGGTAGCGAACGCCGCGCGCCACGGCGGCGGCGGCGAGGTAGAAGTGCGCGTGGCGAAGGACGCGGGCAACGTCGAGCTCTCGGTGCTGGACCGCGGTCCCGGCATTCCCGCCGACCTCGTCGCGCGCCTGAAGCAACCCTTCACGCGGCGCGATTCGGCGCGCAGCGGCTCCTCCGGGGCGGGACTCGGGCTCGCCATCGCCGACCGCGTCGCGACCCTCCACGGCGGCCGGCTCGACCTGCTCGCGCGCGACGGCGGCGGCCTGGAAGCGCGCCTCACGCTGCCGGGTCCGTCTTGACTACCATCGAAACCGGCGAAAGCCTGGAGGCCGGATATCGGACGTCAAGCCGCTACAGCGGAAATCCGGCGCCGCGATCATTCGCCGGGGTCCCCGGTCCAACTGGGCGTTACCAACCTTATCGATCCCGCATCCCGATGAAACGATTCCTGGCCGTCCTCCTCGCCGCGCTTCCTCTCGCCGCCGCCGCCCAACCCGCCCCCGCTGTTCCGCCGCGCGCTCAGGCCGAGATCGAGCACCTTTTCGGCTACATCTCCGCTTCAAGCTGTCGCTTCGAGCGCAACGGCAGCTGGCACGACATGGCGGCCGCGCGCCAGCACGTCAACATGAAGTTCGAGTATCTGCGCGACCGCGGCGAGATCGATTCCGCCGAGGCGTTCATCGACAACGCCGCGAGCAAGAGCAGCCTGAGCGGAAAGGACTACCAGGTGCAGTGTGGCGCCAGCCAGGCCATCCCGAGCCGGACGTGGCTTCGCGACGAATTGGCCCGTTTCCGGGGGCACGCGGGGTAACTTTTTGGCCCCGCTGTCATCCAACCCCTGGGGGCCTGCGTTGCACGAGTGGCGCGCGCCAGCGCGCGCCAAGGCAGTATCCTTAGAACCAAGTCCGCGAGGACGAGAAGGAGGAGCCTGAGATGAAAGCGATCCAATCTCTGGTGGTTGCGGCAGTCGCCGCGGCAGGCATGGCCGTCACGGCCGATGCCCAGGCCGCAAGCGGCCATTGGACTGGCGGCCGGGTGGTCTCCGGCGGCCATCACTGGAGCGGGGGCCATTTTTACGGGCCGCGCCTCGGTCTGTATATCGGCGCGCCGCTTCTGTTCGCACCCTGGTATTACGGGTATCCCTACGACTACTACTATCCCCGTACTACCGTGATCTATCGGGACGTCGAGCCCTATCCGGAGCCGTACCCCGAGGGCTATATGTCGCCCCCGAGCACCGAAGTCGCTCCGCCCGCAGTGGGCGCGCCGCAACAGGCGCCGGCCTACCGCAACTATTGCGAATCGGCAAAGGCGTACTTCCCGAAGGTCACGACCTGTCCCGAGGGCTGGCGCTTCGAGCCGACGCGCTGACCGCCGCCTCCTCTGCGCCTCGCGGCGCGCCGAAGAACTCCTCGACGTCCGCGAGCCGGCGGGTGCGGCGAAATGGCGGAAGGGCTCGCCACATCCTGTTGCCGTAGGGCTTTTCCACCAGGCGCGGGTCGCAGATCACCAGCGCACCGCGGTCGGCCTCGTCGCGGATCAATCTTCCCGCGCCCTGCTTGAGCGCGATCACCGCGCGCGGCAATTGGTAGTCCATGAAGGCGTTTCCACCCGCGCGGCTGATGCGCTCGATGCATGCCGCGAGCACCGGGTCGTCGGGCGGATTGAAGGGGAGCCGGTCGATGACCACCACCGAGAGCTGCTCGCCCTTTACGTCGACGCCTTCCCAGAATGACTGCGATCCCACCAGGATCGCGTTCGGCGACCGGCGGAACCGCTCGAGCAGCTCGTTCTTCGATCCGCTTCCCTGGAGCAGCAGCGGCCACTCGAGGCCCTCTGCCGCGAGCTTCTGCGACAGGCGCTCGAAGCCGCGGTCCATCGCTCGCAGGCTGGTGAAGAGCAGGAAGGCATGCCCGGCGCTCGCGCGCACCACCGGCCACGCGCTTTCGATCACCGCCTCCGGATAACCCTCGGAATTCGGGTCCGGCAGTCCCTCCGGAACATAGAGCAGCCCCTGCTTCTCGAAATCGAAGGGGCTGGGCCAGCTTTTCGTCTGCGCCTGCAGCAGTCCCATCTCCCGCTGGAAATGCGAGAAGTCGCCGTTGACCGACAGCGTCGCCGAGGTGAATATCCACGCGCGCGGCGCCGCGTCGATCTGGGCGCGGAAGATGCGCGCCACGTCGAGCGGGGTCGAGTAGAGGACCGCCGAGTGCCCGTAGGCTTCGATCCAGCGCACGAACTCGGGGGCGGAGTGCTCCTCGCCTGCCTCCTCCCGCGGCCGCTCATCGGCCTCGCGCCACTCGACGATTCGCGCGGAGAGCTCGTCGGCGCGCATGCGACAGTTGCGCAGCTCCTCGGCGCGTTCCTCCTGCGAACGCAGTTGCCCGGCCAAGGCCGCGAGCTCGCCGCCAAGCGCATCGAGCGCCCGGTCGAAGGCCGCGCGCTCGCGCAACGCGCCAAGCGCCAGGCGCCCGGTCGCCGGTCCGAGCGCCAGGCGCGTTTCGCGCGCCGCCCGCTCGACGGCGAGCGCGGCGTCGGAGAGCGCCGGCGCCTCGCGGGAGTGCTGCGCGGCGGCGACGCGCACGTCGCGGGCGAGCTCGAGCACCTGCGCCGTTGCGAGCGACTGCCCGAAGAACAACCGCGCGAGGTCCGGAAGGTGGTGCGCCTCGTCGAAGATGACCGTGTTGGCCGAAGGCAGGAGGTCGGCGGCGCCTTCGTCGCGCAGCACCACATCGGCGAAGAAGAGGTGGTGATTGACGACGATCACGTCGGCTTCCGAGGCGCGCTTGCGGGCCTTCATCACGAAGCAGTCCTGGTAGTGCCGGCATGCGGACCCGAGGCAGTTCTCGCGCGTCGAGGTCGCCTGTGCCCACGCCGGCGACGACTCCGGCACGTCCGCGCAATCGCCGCGGTCACCGCTCATCGTGGTCGCCGCGAAGCGCCGGATCTTCTGCAGGTTGATCGCGTCGTCGCGCGCCGCGAAAGTGCCCTGCGCGGCCGCTTCCTCCAGATGATGCAGGCACACATAATTGGCGCGGCCCTTGAGTAGCGCGACGTCCACCGTTGCGCCGAGCGCGTGGCGAACTCGCGGCAGGTCGCGATGATAGAGCTGGTCCTGCAGCGTCTTGGTTCCCGTCGAGATGATGACGCGGCCGCCGGCGAGCAGCGCCGGCACCAGGTAGGCGAACGTCTTGCCGGTCCCGGTGCCCGCCTCTGCGATCAGCACTCCTCCCGACTCGATCGCGGCGAGCACCGCGCGGGAGAACTCGAGCTGTTGCTCGCGATGGCGGTAGCCCTCGACCGCCTTTGCGAGCGGCCCTTGCGGCGCGAACAACGACTCGAAGTCGATCACGAGCGCCCGAAGACGATCCGCTCGTCGCGCAACAGCCTTGAGACCAGGCCGACGCACGCGAGGGCGATGACCAGCGCCACCGCGGAGGGCAGCAGGTAATCGATCGCCGAGGCTGCGTCGCCGCGCGCGAGGCGGTTGAAGACCACCTGCTGGCCGAGGACCGGCACCGCGAGCTGCCACGTCGCGACCTGCGGCGCCGCGAGAGTGAACACGATCGGAACGGCGCCGACGACGGCCGTGAAGTAGCTCACGTAGGTCTGCGCCTCGCGATAGGTGCGCCCGTAGGTGCAGATCAGCATCTGCAGCGCCGCGCACATCGCTGCGAACGGCACCACCAGCACCATGAAGCGGGCAAGCTCGGGCGCGCCGAAGACGAGGATCGCGGCGAGCCTGCTGTCGTCGAACCGGCTCGCAGCGATGACGACGCCGCCCAGCGTGAGGAGCCCGGCGACAACCGCGAACGACCACGCAGCGAGCCACTTGCCGGCCACCACGTGTGTGATACGCACGGGGTTGGCGAGAAGCGGTTCGAGCGAGCCGCGCTCGCGCTCGCCGGCGGTGGAGTCTATCGCGACCGCCATGCCCCCCATGAGCGGAGCGAATGTCGCGAACATGGTGATGAAAAGGTAGAGCGCCGCGCCGCGCTGGCGCTCGCTGGCCGTATTGACGCGCTCCACGCGCACGGGATCGACCAGGTCCGGACTCACGCCGCGCGCCATCATGCGCAGGGTTGCGACCTCGCGGTTGAATGCGCGCAGGAGGCGCTCGGTCCGCTGGGTCCCGCCCCTTGACTCGGGGCGCGAGTCGTCATGGACGAGGTCGACCCGGGGCCGGTCGCCGGCGAGCAGCGTCTCTTCGAAATCCTGCGGCACGACGATCACGGCTTCGAGCCGCCCCTCGCGCACGAGCGAGACGTAGTCCACGGGCGCGGGCTCGATCTCGATGTCGTTGCGCTCGAGGAAGTTGACCAGGGAGGGAGCGTGCTCCGCGCCGGCAATCCTCACCTTGAGGGCCGTCGCCTTCTCCTCCATGCCGGCCATCCACTGCGCGAAGAAGAAGAGCGTCAACGGCCCGACCAGGACCGATGCGAGTGCCAGGGCGAGCATGGTGCGCCGATCGCGCAGGCTGTCGCGCATCTCCTTCAGGCACACGATCGAGAACTGCGGCTTCACGGGGGTGCGCCTTCGCCGGCGAGGTGCACGAAGGCCTCCTCGAGATCGGCGCGCCCGCTCGAGGCGAGCAGCTCGGCCGACGTGCCCTGCGCCACGACCGACCCCTTGCCGATGATCACGATCGCGTCGCACAACGCCGAGACCTCCTGCATGACGTGGCTGGAGAAAAGGACGCACTTGCCCGCGTCGCGGAGCCTGCGCACCACCTCGCGCAGATTGCGCGTCGTCATGACATCGAGGCCATTGGTGGGCTCGTCGAGCAGGACGTTGGGAGGGTCGTGCACCAGGGCGCGCGCGATCGCGACCTTCATCCTCTCGCCCTGCGAGAAGCCATCAGTGCGCCGGTCGAGGAGATCTCCCATCTCGAGCAGCTCGGCGAGCCTCGCGATGGCCGCCGCCAACGCGGCGCGCGGCATTCCGTGCAGCTCACCGTAATAGGCGATGTTCTCGCGGGCGGTCAGGCGGGCATAGATGCCGCGCGCGTCAGAGAGCACGCCGAGGCGCGCGCGCGCGGCGAGCGGATCGGCCGCGGCATCGATGCCGTCGACCAACGCGCTGCCCGCCGAGGGGCGCACCATCGACGCAATCATGCGCAGGGTCGTGGTCTTCCCGGCGCCGTTCGGGCCGAGCAGTCCGGTGATCGCGCCATCGGGCGCGGTGAACGTCACGCTGCGCACTGCCTCGATGTCGCCGAAGCGCTTGGCGAGCGCGTTGGCGCGAATCAAGGCCGCGTTCCGAGGGGCAACAGGAACATCGGCCGGGGAATGCGCTCGAGGCACCGGCCGTCGAGGGATTTCGCATCGCCAAGGCGGATGAACGATTCGATCAGCCGCGGCGCGCACCCGTGGCCGCTCACGCCATGGCCGAGCTGCGGCGCCACCAGGTGGCGCGAGTTGGGAAGGTCCGCGGCGACAAGCTCTCCATGGCGCGGCGGCGTCGCCGGATCGATCCCGCCGGAAAGGATCAGCACTGGCGTACCGGCGCGCACCGGCTGGTAGAAGTCGTCGGGAACGCGCCCGCGCGGCCAGGCGCGGCAGGCGCGGATGAAGTCGTCGACGAGGGCGCGGCCGAAGAGCGAACGCGATGCCGCCGCAAGATCGGCGGCAGTGATGCGCGGGACATCCTCCGAGCAGATGACCGAAAGGTGCATTCCGAGGGAGAGATTCTCGGCGATGTCGTCGGCGACCTCGAGGTTTTGCGCCAGCAGCGGGTTGAAATCGCCGTCGGCGGCGGCGGTGATGCCGTAGGGAAGGAGGCTCGCGAGCTCCGCGACATAGAGCGGGCGAAAGAGCCCCGACAGGAACACGTTCTCGGTCACGTCCACCGTCTCTCGATCACCGGTGCGCGGATCCTGGATCGCGACCCGGACGGGCTTGCGCGCGAGGCTGCGGCGCATCGCGTCCGTGGTCGCGCGCAACTGCGGATAGGTCCGATCGCAGCGCGCGTCCGA
>WNFM01044541.1_pt1 | contig 45706 bp, 29 predicted proteins | sample 5400271 | NCBI WGS metagenome assembly WNFM01 (sample SAMN13153352, study PRJNA577476) | soil metagenome | isolation source: 60 cm saprolite on Douglas fir-dominated hillslope | place: USA:California | collected 2013-09-17
GCGGAAGCGGTCGGGCATGATGTGGTAGATGGTCGCGTTTTGCAGCCAGGCAGGTGTCTTGAAGTTCGGGTCGTAGACCGTGATTTGGAACGAGGGGAACGGCTCGCCGTCATAGGCCTTGCCCAGCCCGTCCTTGTGGACGTTGTCGTTGTCGTCAAGGTAATCGTCGCTATAGAAGCCGGTGGTCGAGCCGTGAAACGGCTTGAACTTGTAGTAGTAGACGGTGGTGGCCGAAGGCATCGTCAGGCCGACCTTCCACACGTCGTAGGTCTTACCGTTCTCGGTAATGTTCTGGTCAAAGGCCATCGCTGTGTCGACCGGGCCGGTGGTCTGTCCGCTGGCGGTGTCGAACAGGTAGGCACGAACGAATACGCCGTCGAGATCGAAATGTCCACTGCGGAAGCGCAGCGTGACCTGCGCGTTTTCGGGGCCGGCTCCGCTTGGCGTCCGATAGAACGGATCGAAGGTGTCGTGCTTGAAGGCTGCCTTTTGGTCGCCGGTGAAGCCGGCTGGTTGCTCGTCGGAAAACGGCGGAGTACTCGTGCCGTCGCCCGTATTGGAGATGTTGTAGTACTGCGTGTAGGTAGCACTGGTGCCGATGAATTGCCCCGGATTGTCGTTGGGCACCTGCCCGTAAACGTAGCCGCCGCTCGAAGTGAGATAACCGAAGAAGACGAGGTGCGTGGGGAGTCCGCCGCCTTGGTTGATGGCGCTCCACGGTATCGCGACCTCTCGCACATTGCCGGAGCCACTGGCGTACTGCCCATAGTTAGCGGTTGATCCCGTCCATCCGCCGCTGCCGTCGGAGTTCCGGTATTCGCGGTAGCCATCCTTAACATAGGTGACGAACTTTGCGCGGAAGGGCAGCGAAGCGAAGTTCGTGTTGTCGTAGTTGAACCCTGTGAGATTCCCGTCACTATCACTGCAACACTTGGGATCGGACTGCGGATTGGGCCCAATGTAAATTACTGCGCCTTCGGCGAGGTTTGCATTGGTAATTCCGACATAGAGATTGGTTGCATCCCAGGTCATGTACCAGTTCTGACCTGTGTTGGTGCCGACTGTATTGTTATTGCCGTACTCGCCCGGGTTGATCACTCCATCGATCACCGGCGTCGCCCACTGCGCCCAGCCAGGAGCGGTCATTAGCATAAGCATTAGCATAAGCAATGGAACGAGGACGAACAGAGACAGCTTGCGAGGAAGAGATGTACGCATGGTGGTTCCTCTCTGATTGACCGGGAGGTGCAACCTGGGTCGCAAACGTTTTAAGCCGAAATCCCTTTTTGATGTCGAAAACGGCACCATAGTACACCCCTCTCGCCTGTTCGCGACAGAGTGAAACGATTTTTCATCGGGAGCGTCCCCGCCGTGTACGAGATTACCCTTCTGCGGGTGGGTTCCACAGTTTTCTGGATAGTTGCTGTAGTCTGGTCATTCTCCAAAATACGAGCAAGATTCGCGAACTATATTGCCATAATATTTGCGGGTTCCGACTGTGAATTCCTGGTGCTTTAGCAACGTGTCAACCCGTGCAATCATTTCTTACTTGCGCTCGATCACTTTTCCTTGCGTCTTGAAGGATCTCATGGAAGTAAGGCCGTTAGTTCCCGCAGCGCAGTACCTCAGCGTGTCCACGGAACGTTAAGAACATTCGCTCGATTTTCAACGTGCCGGAATTTCCAGTTACGCCGGGCACCACGGCTTCGTAATCGTCGAGACATACCGCGATGAGGCGAAAAGCGGCTTGGTAATAAAACACAGGGCTGGTTTATCACGGCTACTTCAAGCTGTGGTCACGGGAAAACGCTGCTATCGGGCAATTCTTGTTTATAACGTTAGCCGGTGGGGACGCTTTCGAGATCCAGACAAGCCAGCGCACTACGAATTCTTGTGCAAGGCTGCCGGGGTACCAGCTCACTATTGCGCAGAGCACTTTTCTAATGACGCATATCTGCCTAACCTCATCTTGAAGGCGCTGAAGCGCGTAATGGCAGATGAGTCCAGCCGAGAACTGTCCGACAAAAGCTTCGCTCGTATGACGCGGGTTTCCATGCCGTAGTTCATGGCGGACATTGCCATCGAGTATGGTATCGCGGTCCTCAGAATCAACATGCGGATGCTCTCGCTCTCGAAGATTGAACGGCCGGGGGACATCCCTGACATTTTTGACCGGGCATATCGCTGACAACTTGTTCTTCTCTTCGGTGAGGGGATTGGATGCAGGGGAAGGGGAAGCGTCCCCTTCCCTAACAAGGCAATATGTTGGTCGGCGCAATTTCCGTGGAGGGAAAAGCCCCTACGTGCAGAGAATAGAGGTGTGCATACTTGCCGTTGCGCGCGAGAAGTACACGATGCGTTCCTTCCTCAACGATTCGTCCCCGCTCCATCACCACGATCCGGTCAGCAAAGCGGATCGAGGCCAGACGATGCGCGATAACCAGGGTGGTCCGCTTGTCGGCCGCACGCTCCAATGCCTCGATCACCAGTCGCTCCGATGCGGCATCCAATCCACTGGTCGGCTCGTCGAGGATGAGGATGGGTGCATTGCGCAGGACTGCCCGTGCAATCGCGATTCTCTGCTTCTGCCCTCCGGAGAGCGTCGCGCCGCGCTCGGCAATCGATGTGTCGTAACCTTGCGGCAGATGCTGGATGAATTCGTCCGCATTGGCCTGTACCGCGGCTGCCACTACTTCTTCGTCCGTGGCATCGGGGCGTCCGAAGGCGATGTTTTCTCGCACCGTCCCGCTGAAGAGCAGTGAATCCTGCAGTACCAGGCTCATCTGCTCGCGCAGTGACTGCACCTGGAAGTTGCGGATGTCTCTGCCGTCCAGCAGAACTACTCCACGGGTGGGATCGTAGAAGCGAGGTAACAGACTGACCAAGGTGCTTTTGCCGGCTCCTGTGGCGCCCACGATGGCGACTGTCTCTCCCGGTGTGATCGTGAGATTGATGTCCGACAGGATGCTTTGCCCGTATTCGTACTCGAACTCAACGTCGCGAAACTCGATGCGCCCCAGAAAGCCGCGGGCTGTGACCGCATTCTCGCGGTCCGTCACTTCGCTGCGCTGGTGCATGACTTCGGCGACCCGCTCCGCGCCCACGACTGCCTTACCCAGGGCGTAGGACAATTTCGAGAGAGCTTTCATGGGGCTGTACAGGTTCGTGACATAGGCAAAAAACACAATGACGTCACCGGTGCTCAAATCTCCGGACATGACGCGCGTCGCGCCGTAGTACATCACTATAGCTAACCCGGCCGCCGCCAACAGGTCCACCATCGGAGCCACGCGTGCCTGGTAGTGAACACTTTCGAGATAAGCCTGTTGCCCACTCGCGGCCTGCACCTGAAAGCGCTCGTCCTGCTGGTCTTCCTGTGCGAGTCCCTGCACAATGCGGATGGAGACCAGCGTTTCCTGCGCCAATGATGCCAACAATCCGGTGCTGGTACGGGCTGCGCGTGAAGCGACCTGAATGCGCCGTGTGTACAGAAACACGCTGGCAAACAGCAACGGAGAAACCGACAGGGCGGCCAGCGCAAATCTCCAGTTCAGCCACAACATCATGCTCATCATGCCGAGCAACAGGAAGAGATTGCTGAACAGGATGATCGCGCCATTGGCCAGTACGTCCTGGATGGCCTGGACATCGGAGGTCAGCCGTGTGATCAGGTCCCCCGTCCGCTGGCGATCGTGAAAACGCAGCGACAGGCGCTGCATGTGCGCGAAGAGACTGCCACGCAGGTCGGCCACAAACTTCTGCGCCACCACGCCCAGCACACGCGTATAGAGATAGGTCAGCAGACCGGTACTGATGGCGATCATCAAAGTCGCGGCACATGCTCCGTACAGGATGTGCATCCGGTCGAACGTGACGCTGTCCAGCCACTGGCCGATGAAGGGGACGTGGCTCCCCTTAGATTTGTGGGAAATCACCCGGTCGATAACAACTTTCAACGGCCATGGACGCAAGACTGTCAGTGCGGCGTCCAGCACCATTGCTGAAACCGCTCCAGCGAGGGGCCAGCGATAGGGGCGTAGCAGCCGCGAAAACAGGGGCCAGAGCCCATGATCGACGCGCGCATCTGGACCGCGGCTCACGCGCAACATTCCTTCTCCCTGGACGACCGCTCCCTGGTGGCCGGCAAACGCATAACGGCTCGTCCCGCTTCCAAAGTGAGGAATCTCCCGTTTTCTCCTGACATCTCCGCCAGGCGCTGCAAGGTCCTACGACCAGCAGAACCCCGGAGCAGTTTGGGCTGGTAGTTGACACGCGAGTCGCGATTCTTCACATAAATGGGGTAGACCTGCACTTCTGTCTCTTCTTCTTCAAAGCGGAACCCCACAATGAGGCCTTCCGCCAGACTGTTGCCGGAACCAAAAGTGAAGTTACCCACGCTATAGAAAATGGGGCAGCCGCGATACACCTCCATCGGCTGGATGACGTGAGGATGATGGCCGACGACCACATCCGCTCCGCAATCCACGGCGAGACGGGCTTTCTCGCGGTCTTCGGGCAGAGGCTCGCGCTCATAAGGAATTCCCCAGTGGAACTCAACGACCACGCGGTCAACTTGACCGCGGAGGGCTCCGATGTCGGCACGCAAATCTTCCGGTGTGTCCATGGCGCTTCCAGGCAGCTCAGTGGTCGCGGCCGTGCGGCGATTCCAGTAATAGCCCAGCAGACCCACCCGCCAGCGTCCTGCCTGCCGGATGACGGGCCGATGGGCGGTTCGTTCGTTCTCGGCTGCGCCCACGACCGCCACGCCCGCCGAAGCGAGCGCTGCCAGTGTCTCCAGAACTCCCGCCCGGCCACAGTCCGTCAGGTGGTTGTTGGCCAGCGTAACTACGTTCACGTTCGCGCGACTCAGCGCGGTCGCCAACTTGGGGTTCACGCGATAGGAGAAATTTCGATCTGCCTTGACCGCCTCGCCTGCAAAAGGCCCCTCCTGGTTGCCGAAGACGATTTCGGAGCGGCGCAGCAGCGGGGCCACGCCGGCAAAGGGATAGTCCGCGCCTTCTTCGCGGATGACCTTGCGGATGCGTTCCCCCAGCATGATGTCGCCCACGGCCAACACCGATAGAGGTGGTTCGTTCCGCTCCTGCAGATACGATTCCAGTTCTGCGCCGGAGCAGAGATCCTCATCGGCAGGAATTTCCTCTAGCGATACGCGCTTCAACAACTTGCTTGCTGCCGGATTGGATGAGCTGATGCGAATCTCGCCTGCGCGCATCCCCGGCAAGAAGATTTTTCGACGTGAGAAGCACTCGAGGATGAGCGATTGATGCCTCCCCGAATACAAACGCTTGTCGGCCTCCAGCAAGGTGGACATGGCCCGCGAATAGTCGGCGCGCATCCGCCGCAGATCCAGGGCCCCGTCTGCCTCGATTTGCCCGATCGAGAGCAGAGTCTTCAGCACCAGCAAATCACATTTCCTGGCTCCGTCGTCCTCGCTGCGCTTCAGCTCACTTCGCAAATCCCACAGACCCGCAGCCCAGATGGTGCCGTTGCTGTGAGGATTTGCTTTAGGGCTGGTGTCGAAGTCGTCCATCGTCTTACGGGAGATCAGGCTGCGCACATGAACTTCCTGCTCGTCGTGACGCCGGTGCCATGCCCAGATATGCGGCGTCTCCAGCATAGCGGCAGTCCAGTAATCGCAAGTTCCTTCGTCGAGTGCCATCTTCCGGTTGTCCTGACTTTGCGGAGACTTCGAGGCATTGCTGCGGAAATCGGAAGTGTGTCTGGTAATGTGATGCCCGTACTCGTGATAAACGATCCCGGCATTGTGCGAAGCATTCGCCCGGTAACGGTCTCCGGACATGCGCACCAGCGCCCCATCGGTCAGAAGCTGCCGTCCCGGCCCCAGATGAATCTCGCCCGTCTCCGCCACAGGATGGAGTTCATCAATGTGAAAGCGGCGGCCCGGTAGACGATAGTGCCCGCCCTGAAACGCTTTCCAGCGGCCGGCAGACAGTTCTCCATCACGGACACGAGCCCGCTCAGTTGCAGCATGGTGCGCGTTCACCACAGCAATCACCTGGGGTAACTTCGGCGCTCCAAGTTCCTGCAGTAATGCTTCCACGTAAGACGCGATGCGATGAAGATGATAGTAGGTGTTGACTTCTCCGAAGTGAGACGCCTGGATATAGCGCAACCGAAAATCGGAGTCTGCGAGAGTTACCTTATCCATGCGCCCGCCGCCGCGTCCCGGCTCGAAACAAAAATTGCCCCGGTCATCAGGTTGGGCGTCACCAATGGGCACCGCGCGAATCCCGCCCTCGGAGTCGGGAATATTGACCCAGCCGCCGTTCCGTACAGAGACGAGGCGACCCGACAAATGCGGGTTGCCCGCAGCGTCCGCAGTCAACCCGGGAATCGGCACCACCTCTTTTTCCACGTGTCCACCCAACAGTTCGTGGCTGTCGGGAGTCCACAGGTACACCCGCCCGTTGCTCATGCTTCACACACTGAAACGACCTGTTTAGGCTGATGAACCATTGGCGCGCTTGCCGTCGCTCGACGCTTCATCAGGAGGGCCAGAGCCCCGTTCTGCAACTCACCCGCAGTCAGGCAGCGCAATTTCACGGCGACCTCCACTTCACGAATGTTGAGCGGACTCATCGAGACAACGCCGGAAACAGCCAGCGGTTCGATCCCCCATTGGCGTAGCATTCCAACTCCGCCCACTGCGGCCATGGGCTCGCCGGCGGCAAACAGGAAGTGATCCACGGTGGAGCGGAACTGAGGACTGTTCAGCAACGCCGCAGTTTCTACCTGGAGTAAACCATCTGCGATTTCCACCACAACCCATTCCGCCCCCCGTTCCCGGGCGTGTCCAATCAGTAAGTGGTATAGATGAAGAAGCTGTTCCCGAGTACAAAGATAGGTGGAGGGAAAGCCGCCGTCCGTGAAATCCAGGGCGGCGCAAGCGCCAGCGTCGAGCATATTCCATGTGTCCCGGCCGGTTGCAGAACCCGTGAGCTTCACGCCCGCAACCCGGTACCCCTGGTTGCGCAAGCCCTTGATCGAGCACATGACGGTGTGGGTCTTGCCGGCATCCATCGAGGTTCCGCAAACCACCGCCACGTGAATCCTTCCCCGGGAGGTAACCGGCGGAAGCGCGAAATTGACGGAACTGAGAGGCATTTGGTGCTGATCTCCGAGGGCTCCCAGAATGCGTAACGTGGTCGGCCCCGAGATGTCGTCGTGCTTGCTTTCCACAATTCCACAGAGTCCGCCCATGGACAGAAGATCGCATTGTTCGTCCTGAACCCGAGCATAGCCTTCAAATTGCATCGTCGCGTAGCGGTTTCCAAAAGCGACGGCGAGCAAGTCACCCACATGCAGGGAGCAGCGCCGTCCGTTGTTAAGTTCCAAGGCAGTGTTCTTTCCGATCTGCTTGACCTCGGCAAGCGCGACAGCACCAATCGTAGGCAAGGTGGGGATACGGAGTAGATGGACAAACGCCGCTCCCGGAACATGCCGCAGTGCATAGGGGATGCGGATCGTCGCTTTCATTTCATCAGTCAACAGCATAGGTTCGTCCTCGGGCCAGAGGTCTGGATTTCTCGGCGGGAGGCAGTGCCTCCTCGTAGAGGAAAAGTAAGACGAATTGACGATCGACGACATTCCAACGAGATTTGTTAAACGTGTCCTTAGCGAAACAAATCCTTTCAGAAAGCCGCGGCGTGGCCGCATTTCGTTTTGACGAACTTCAATTTTCAACGGCGCTGAAGTTTTATGTTAAGCATCAGATTTAACGCCGCCAACCTTAAGCCAAGGTTAAGATGTGGCACTAATGGTTTCCGATGGTGTCGGTCCCAGTCTCTCTTCCCCATCAACACACAAGCCAACTGTCGCATAGTCAGTTGCTTAACCCAATTTCCACTTGGGACGTGCTGATCGTCGACTGTCTCCTATCCGGGTGGTTTGGATGGGCGTTCCGGCGGGCTAGGTGCCGCCAGAAACCAAGTGCACTGTCTGAGCCTCACTGCTCGTTTTCAGAGTGAAGATGCAGGTCAAGAGGAATCCGAGTTTCCACAATCTGCTACTGGCAAGGCGGCCGTCGACCCGTTCCTACTTACTCCTGTGTTTCATTCGCTTCATCGTCCTCCGTCCGTTCCTCCAGTATTTGGCGGTCCAGAAGTTTGAGTTGTTGCGGACTGAGTTTCGGCGCCTTCTGCGTGGGCAGCAACAACGCTGGAGCGGGCTCCGCGTCCTGTGCAAAATGGAAGGCATCCATTAAATTGTTGGCCTTCGCATCTCTGGGGGTCAGGTTTTTCACGCGCCAGTTCGCTTCGACAAACGTCAGCAGCGAATCAAAGGTGCCGAATTTCGAGTAAACCGTACCAGGCTTTACAAACGGCGAGATGATCAGCAGCGGGACCCGGATCCCTGCGCCATAAGCATCAACCGAGGGTGGGGCGACGTGGTCGTAGTAACCTCCATTGTCATCCCAGGTCACGAAGATCACAGTCGATGACCAGCATGCACCCTTCATCACCGCATTGATCTGCGTCGTGGTCCCAGTTCTGTCCCTGGCTCATCGGCGCCGTGGGACGCTCGGAATCATGAGCGTCCGGGATCAGCCAGCTCACAGCCGGAAGCTTCCAGGCAGACGTATTTGTCGAAGCCGTTCATCTGGCCATGTTGATCGCCTTCAACACATCTACCCAATCGTGAGCGTAGTTTCCCGACCTGTCGGGCGTATGCGAAAGGGGGACAATTTGACCCGTACTTAACTTGCCCTGGGTCGCCCCGTTGACCCCGGGCATCGTTCCGAACAAGTGATCGAAACTGCATTTCTCTTTAAAAATGAAAACTACATGTCGAATAAGCGTCACCTGCGCTTGCGCTAGCGGCAAGAGCCCCAACAATGTAACTCCCAACAAAGTCAAGTTTCGCTTCATAAATCCTCCGATGGATTTTCACGAAGGGGGCGCAGTTCAGCGAGATTACTCCAGGCCCCGCAGATGAGGGGAATACAACTAACTGGAGCACCTTTAGGAAAAAGCCTAGGTGAGCTAACCTTAGGGCGCGGTTAAGATAGAGAGTCATTTTTTCGACAGTGCTGCCAGAGCAAGCGGCGACGCAGAGAAGAGTTCCTACACCAGGAAGTCTTTCTGAAAACGTTATTCCAGTGAGCGGACCTTCGTCAGTGCGGGAAGAGTAACGAGGACGCGTGTACCCGCGCCGTCCCTACTTTCGATTTCGATATGCCCGTCATAGGCCTCAACAATTCCTTTACAGATCGATAGTCCAAGCCCGAAACCGCCTGTAGCGCGGGAACGCGAGGGGTCGCCACGGTGAAAACGCTCGAAGACATGAGGTAAATGTTCCCCAGGTATTCCTGTCCCGGTGTCCTCAACCGCAATCAACGCATGATCCGGATCAGAAGCCGACACTCGCACAGAGACTGTTGAGCCGGGCGGACTGTGCTGGATGGCGTTCTGTAACAAGTTCACCCATACCGTCTTCAGGTCGGCAGGACTGGCTTGGACAACAGATTCATCATTATCATCATCCGCAATATCCGCCAGGCACCGCAATGCCACGCTCCGGGACTGCGCCAAGGCTTGCAGATCCGCAACCGACTGCTCGCAACTGTTCACCAAATCAATGGACTGAATATCGTCGGCCTTTCCTTCCTCTGCCCACTGCTGGGCACGAGCCAAGCTCAGAGTGCCGCAAACCAGCGCTTCCAAGCGATCGCAGTCCTCAAGGGCATGATCCAACCCCCTCTTGTAGTCACCCACGGACCTCGGTTGATAGCTTAGGAGTTGTAATGACGATTTCAGAATTGCCACCGCGGTCTTAAGCTCATGTGCGGCGTCCGCCGTAGATTCGCGCTCGCGATCGAACGCCCGTTGCAGTCCTGCAATGGTTGCTTCCAGCGCGTCTACCAACGGTGCTAATTCACTCTTCGTCCGCGCCTCTGGCGGCGGACTGAAATTCCAATTCCGGACGGAAACGTTGCCCGCTGCCTTCGCCAGTTCCTGCATCGGTGACAGCCCTTTGGATACGCCGTAGGCGGCAAACAAGCCCGCCAGACACAAGAGGAGCAGACTCGCGCCGGTTGCGAAAACCCCAATCTTGAGGATTTGTCGGTCAAGTCCTCGAGTCGACGAAGCGTACACGATTGTGACCTTCCTGAGGCGACCTGGACGGTTGTCTTCCTCATCGAAGATGGTGGCTTTGCGCACGACAACGCCGCGATACGGAACGGGTCCGTGGTCGAGTTGAAATGTGGGAGAATTGCTGGCGATCACGGCAGACGGAACCCCGGTCCAATTCGGAGAACGCCAGATCAGACTGCCGTTTTCATCCCATACCTCGAACAGGTCGCCAGCCGGAATACTTAGCCGTTCACGGTCGAGGATTAATGTCTTGCTCTCGTCCTCGGCATCGTGAATTACCGCCAAAACTGAATCAGCCCGACCCGCCAGCATGATCTTGAAATCGGACTGGAGCTGGGCGCGGCTGTAGAGCACAATGGCCAGCGTCAGGCCCATCGCCAGGAGCAACTGGGAAACGAGGACTGCGACTATGATCTGTTTCCGGAGCGAACTCTTCACTGATCGGTACCCCCGTTGGTCTCGGCACGGAGCGAGTATCCGTGGCCGCGCAGAGTATGAATGAGTTTTGTTCCGGAATTGGAATCGACCTTCTTGCGGAGTCCTGAAATATAGACCTCAATTACGTTTCCAAACTTCTCCCAGTTGTAGTCGTAGAGGTGCTCTAGAAGTTCAGTCTTGGAGACGACGGCCCTCGAGCGGCTGGCCAAATACTCCAGCACCCGATATTCCATCGGCGCCAGGTCCACGGGTTTCCCGGCTCTCTTTACGGTGCGGTCAGCCCAGTTGATTTCGAGATCCCCGACGGTGAGCACCGGTTGTGGCTTGCCCTTTCCGCGCCGGACCAGCGCTTTGGCTCGCGCCAACAGCTCTCCTAAATCGAAAGGTTTGGAAAGATAGTCGTCGGCTCCGCCATTGAGCAGTTGGATGATTGATGATTTGTCGTCTCGCGCGGTCAGGATCAACACCGGAGTTTCGTGTCCCGATTTGCGGTAGCGCTCGAGGACAACAGGACCTGCCAGCCTGGGCAACATCAGATCGAGAACCACGAGGTCATACTGATTGCTCTCCGCCATAAAGAGGCCTGACTCGCCATCACCCGCCACGTCCACGGCATAGCCGGCACATTGGCGCAGACCGGCGGCGACATTTTGCGCAAGCCGTTTCTCGTCCTCGACGACCAATACCCTCATGTGAACTCCAAAACGGGAGGCAGAGGCGTGACTTTCAACCATTGACTTTCACTTGCTTGGGCTCTCGCCTCGCTAATCGCAGTATATATTCCCAAGCAGGTCGCGGTTGACCGTTACTTCGTGGGGGCTTTCGAACCAGGGAGAATATTGCTCCAGCGAATCTTAAGGAAACCTTAAGACCAATCCGGTGATCTTGGCCTGTCCGAGGCGACCTGGAGCTACTCGTCCCTACTCAATTTCGCGCTTCCCAAACTTTTTCTGGCTCTAAGCCCCTTTTAACCTTGCAGGGAATAAGTAAGAAGCTAATCGTTTTGAATCGCGTGCCTCTCCTGCCGCTTCAGGGGCCATCTGTTGAAACTTGGGATTGATCATGCGGAGCGATGTTCAGAAGAGATTGTTTCCCCGGCCCCTGCGGCGAGTCGGGACGCTGACTCGAATGCGATTCGTCGCTCATCATGGTCGAGATGTTGGCGTGACGCATGAGTTTCTGTTGAACGCCTAGAGGGGCGCCTGCCTCGTCGAGCCAAGCGCGGTAGCTGTGACGCAGCGTGTGCCAGCCGCTCGGTCCCTGAATCTTGGCCCGCGACGCTGCAGTCTGGAGCACTTTCTTCCGAACCGAACCAGAATCGTAGGGTTTGTTTGTCCGCGGTCTGGAAAAAACCCAGTCTCCATGTGTCTGGGCACAGAGGCTTCCACTTCATAAGAATGGTTGCGACTTCTGGATCCAGCGGCAATTCGTCCTTGGAACATTCCGATTTCAGCATCGTGACCTGGCTGCGAGCGTACCCTTCCCTGATTTCCATAACGAGACTTTCGAAGTCCATCAGGTTCCAACGCAGTCCCATTACCTCGCTGATACGGAGGCCCGTACACCCAGCCAGAAGGACCATACAGCGATACGGATGGTCGAACTGATTGAGCAGCGCCCCGAACTTCTCCTCTGTCAAAATTCGTGGGGGTTTGAGGCGCTTGCTGACTCCTTTGAGTTCGACCAAGGTCATAGATTTGCGTTCCAACGGAATCAGTTTCCAGAGCATAGCTTTCTCGAAGAGGCGGTACACGAGACTTCGAATATGGCCTCTGGTTTTTTGGGGCCAATGGCAATTTTCGGAGCCAATCCTGAACCGGATATGGTTTGGCAGGAGATATCGCACGTAGCGACAAGCGAACTCGCGCTCTCGTAACCCGGAAATTCGCGACAACATTGAGTTCTGTTGTTTGTACAAATCCTTACGTTTCTCTCACACATCCTGACGGCATCGCACGGCAAGCTCAGCTAACTTCAAGGCAAGGGGAGCGGTTGCAAGGTTCTGCTCCAGCCCGAAATCGCTTGATCCAATGTCACCGAGGTGAATAATGAAGTCGTGCATCAACAGCATAGTTATATCGTGTTCGGTTTTGGCCGCATCCGTATCACTTGCGGCTGCACAGGATACTCAGCCTCCACAAAATACGATCGTGGTCGGAGCAGGTAATGATCTTCGGTGCAGACTCGAGAAGGGTCTGCGGATCACCAAGTCGGGCGAGCCGATTACAGCAAAGCTCGTTGAGCCGGTTTACGCCGGAACGACAATCGCAATTCCAGAGGGCTCGACGATCAAAGGACATGTGTCCTCGATTTCCAGTGCGCCCGGACGTGCAGGACGGATTCTGCGTGGCGATTTCACGCCCCCGCGAATCGCGCACGTGACCTTCGACATCGTAATTCTTCCCGACGGCAGCGACGTACAGATTCATACTGACACAACCTTTGGAGTCAGTGATGTGAAAATGGCCCAGTATCTTCCCAAGACTCAACGTCCCGGCGTCCGTCAGAAGATGAAAGATGCTGCTAAACCTCTTCTGGAACCGAACAAATTGCAAAGGCTGCGGCAAGCTGCCTTCACGAGTTTGCCTTATCACCCTGAATATCTCGATCAAGGAACAATCTTCGATGCAAACTTGCTCGACCCTATTCGAACACCAACACCCATCGAACCGGCGGAGGTTCATCCCCCGCTCAGCGACAACTATCTCCACCTTCGTCTTTTGACGGCGTTGAGGTCGGAGATGATTGCGCGTGGGGCCGCGATCGAAGCAGCGGTGTCGCGGCCGTACTACAACTCAGATCATGTCCTGCTCTATCCGGCAGGCACAAAGCTTCAGGGTACTGTTACGACGGCCACTGCTGCTGGCTGGATGAAGAAGAATGGCCAACTTTTGTTCTCCTTTCATTCCGCTCAGACGCCTGATGGGACGTCGACTGAAATGATCGCGACGGTCGCAGGCATCCAGGCGGCAGGTGGCCAACGGCTTGCTGTCGGCCAGGAAGGCAACGTGAGGGCAACGACCTCGCTTTTTTCTCGCTTGCGAGCCCCCGTGTCGCTTATTGGCCCCTCAAGGGCCATTGCCGATAGCAGCCTCGATAAGACTGCCTGGTCCCGAGCAGGAGAAGGGCGTAAAGGCTTCGGTTTGCTTGGCGCAGGCGCGGCACAGGCATCCGCAACCACAGCGATTGGCTTTGGCTATTTCGGCGCCGCCATGAACATATACGACGCTTTTCTCGCTAAAGGTTCGAATGTAGAGCTTCCTGTCAATACGCCGGTTTTACTGCGCATTGATGATAAGGCCCATCGACCAGGTGGAACCGCTCTTCAACAAGTCACGTCAGAGAATATCCGGGAAAATTGATAAGTCGCGGATGGGAGAGCACCGTCAGCGACAAGTACTACTTCTTTCTTCTAATTCTCGAATAGAGGCGCGCTCTTCCGAAACGACTCTTACCTGGCCGAAACGGAAGAAGGAGCAAAAGTGACACAGAAGTGCAAGAACGCACGATCAAACGAATATGCCACCTGTAGTGATTTCTGCCGCATCTACGTCGAACAGGCGAACAGTCTGTATCTACTATCTCTCCTGTTGACCACGGATCCTCAGGAGGCCGAGCAATGTTTCCTCTCAGGGTTTGACGACTCGGTGAGCAATACTTCCGTGTTCAAGGAGAGGTCATATTTGTGGGCTCGACGCAGCATCATCCTTAATGCAATCCGATTGCTTTGCCCTCGGCCGGACGACGAAAACAAACCCGCTGAGGCAAGGCCTTCGCCGCTCATCGGGAAGGTGCCCAGAAAGGTCCCCGCGGAGGTGCAGGCGCACCCCAGCCTCGCCCGCATCGTACGGCTCAATTCATTCGAGCGTCTTATCTTCGTCATGTCAGTCCTGGAAAGGTATTCCGACCAGGAGTGCTCTCTGCTTATGGACTGTTTTCGGCGGGATGTGATCAAAGCACGGACAGCTGCGATCCAGCATCTAGCCAGCATCGTTATCGCAACTGAAACACAGCCTGCGAGAGATGTCATCGCCTTTGCAGAAGTCAATTATTCGCATCGTTAGCGTCGCCAGTGCATTCCCGTCGGTCGGAGGAGCCAGGGCCATTTTCTCAACTTACAGAAGACCCGGAATTGGAGAACAGTATGAAGTTATTGTGTGTAGTTCCGACCGTAGTATGTGCCGCGGCTACGATCGCTGCGCAAGTCATGGGCGCACCGACGCCGACACCTGATGCACTTACTCCTCCCTCCTCGAGTACTTTTGCGCAGGTCGCCACGCAGGAAAGCAACGCGCAAGACAACAACACGACTGCATCTGCGTCTGGCATTTGGCTTATGACGTGGACAAACGAAAAGGGAGACATCAGGCACGCCACACTTCACATTCAACAGCAACGTGACGCACTTAGCGGCACAGCCAACTTGCAAGGCGGCCCAATAAACGGCGCCTTTCGACTAACTGGTACTGTGCGAGGCAATCGGATTGTGCTTAGCGTTAAAGCCTATTGGCATCATGCTTCATTCATGGGGACCGTCGAGGGCGGCAAGATGAGCGGCAGTACCCACGACGGCAGACCCTGGTCGGCCGCCCATGAATGACGAGTGAATAAGGGAGCTAACTCTAGCTGGAAACTTGTAATTAGGAAGCAAATGGAAAGCTTAGCAAAGAGAAACCTGAGACTGATTGCGGCGTTTGCAACGGTGATCGTCCTGTGTTTAGCCGTGGTCGCCACCTATCTCATTTGTCCCGGCACGCCAGGCAAATCCAGGTTCATGGAATTCGAGGGTTATATCGAGCTTCCCAAGAGTGGGTCGCTTAGCGTTCTCGACTACCTGACAATAAACAACGGCATATTATTTGTTACAAGTGAGTCGTCGGGCGCGTTATTCAAAGTTCACTTAGACTTGAACCATCCGTCCCTCAGCGCGGTATCCGAGTTACCCGGGAGCGGAGCGGCTCACGGCGTAGCTTTAGTGATGGACCGTAACGTTGCCTTCGTCACACGGAGTGAAGAAAACACGGTGGACGTCTTCGATCCAACTTCTCTTCGGCTCCTTGGGAGGATCCCAGTCGCGGACGATGCGGATGCAATACTCTATGTCCCATCGGCAGAACTTGTATATGTAGCGAATGGAGACGCAAAGATTGCAACTCTAATCGATCCTGAGAAGCGCATAACCGTCGGAACAGTGCCTCTCCCCGGAAAGCCGGAATTTCCCGCCTTTGACTCGCAGACTGGAGTTCTTTATCAGAATCTTGAAGACATCGACTCGATCGTTGCGGTCGATCTTGCCAGGCGGGCAGTGATCGGGCAATGGTCTCTCACTCCATGTGAAGGACCAACCGGGATGGCCATTGACTCCGAGCAGCGGCGGCTCTTTGCAGTTTGCTCCAGGAATGCAAGGTTAGTGGTCTTCGACCTGGAGTCGCATCGGGTCATTACGTCGCTGAAGATCGGCGGAGGTCCTGACTCGGTCGCATTCGATGGGACTCTCCACCGAATCTATTGCGCCGGAAAAGCCGGACGATTCACAGTAATTCAGCAAGACGGTCCCAACGCATATCGGGTACTGGACGAGATACGTACACACTACGGAGCCCATACCCTCGTGCTGGACCCTGTGTCGCACAGGGTATTCGTAGGCTACGCCAGTCTTTTTGCGCACCCCAGGATCGGTGTGTTCTCTCCGACGGCGGTGAATAACGTGCCGGAAAGCAGATAATCCCGGCCCCACCTTCAACGAACCCTGCGGGTTCAGCTATCATTTATCGTTGCGTCGGGAGATGGCCCGAACGCTCTGGGGTAGTGCGGCGTAACGGATCCGGCTTTCTAGAGTGCGGTGTTTACACATGATCCAATTTGCAGGACCGGAAGAAACGCCGCGAAAGCATGCGCGTTTGCTGATCGTGGACGACGATCCGGATCTGTGTGACCTCGTGCAACGGTACCTGGAAGCTGAGGGGTTCGTGATATCGGCCGTACATAGCGGCGCTGAAGGCAGCCATGCGGGGACACACGGCAACTACGATTTGATTGTGCTCGATGTGATGCTGCCCGATATGCAGGGTTTTGATGTCCTGCGAGAATTGCGCTCGCGCGTGCGAACTCCGGTTCTGATGCTTACGGCCAAAGGGGACGAGTTTGACCGTGTTTTGGGCCTCCAAATGGGAGCGGACGACTATTTGGCAAAGCCATTCAGCCCGCGTGAATTGATTGCGCGAATTGGCGCCATCCTCCGCAGATCGGGTTGGCAGTCGGAGCAAGGCAGCGCCCCACGGCCACTCTCGATCAAATCGGGTGATTTGGAACTGGACTTGGCAGGATATTCTGCATCCAAGTCGGGAAAATCTTTGCACTTGACGTCGGCGGAGTTTGATCTGCTGCGCGCATTCCTGGAATCGCCCGGACAGGTGCTTTCCCGGGAAGCTTTGGTGGAACGAGTCCTGGGACGGAAATTTTCGCCTTTTGACCGGAGCATCGATCTTCACATAAGCAACCTTCGTCAAAAGTTGGGTCCACAGACAAACGGCGCGGAAAGAATCCGTAGCGTACGCGGAGTTGGGTATGTGTATGCTTGGCCGATCTGATGTGATGTCCCACGGGGATGCCCTTATGATTGCGGCGAATGACCTCAGAAGTAGCAGGTCAAGAGTAGGAGGTCGGAAGCATGATCTTAACTTCGAGACCCATCGGATTGGCGTTCGATGCGATGATTGTGCCGCGATGTTGACGAATTGCCTCAAGCGCGATCGCAAGTCCAAGGCCTGTGCCCTTGTTCCCCCGGGGATCGCCATTTGGTCCCTTTACACGGAAGAATGGTCGGAAGATTTGTTGCAGTAACTCTGCTGCGACACCCGGGCCGTAATCGCGGACTAAAAGAACGGCGTGCGAAGACGCGCTCATTCTCTCGGTTTTCAAAATCACCTCCACTTCACTCCCAGGCGCAGTGAACCTGATCGCGTTGCGAATGATATTCTCACAGGCGCTGCGCAAGGCCTGCGGATCGGCTTTCTCAATGATTATGCATCCTTCGACTTGCAGCCTCACAGACTTGCCACAAGAGCGGGCCTCGAAATCGCCGTCAGCCACCACTTCCTGAACCAGTTGAGACAAGTCCACGCTGTCTCTCCCATCGGGCGGTAGACCTGTTTCTAAACGCGAGAGTGTCAAAAGCTGTCCCATGAGCGTATCAACCCGCTCGACGTCGCGCTCCATTCTCTGCAACAACTCTTCGGATTCGTGCGGCGGCTGATTTCGCAAAAGGGCTAGAGACATAATCAATCGTGTGAGGGGTGAGCGCAGCTCGTGCGAGACGGTGCTCAACAGATCCTTCTGGGAACTTACGAAAGCACCCATCCTTTCAACCATGGCATCAAAATCTGCCGCCAGAGCCGCCAGCTCGTCGTGTCGCTTGGCTATCTCGACCGGAGCTCTCACGCTCAGATCGCCCGCCGCCACCCGTCTCGCGGCAGATTGAATCCCCTGAATAGGTGCAACAATGTGGTGGGTAAGCCAGAAACAGAAGAAGGTCACCATGAGCAACCCCATGCCTAATAATGGCACCCCACCGCCGGCTGTAGTGTCCAGGATTTTCCATTGCAAGGGGGCGCGGACGAGAAGAACGTAGGGACGCCCTGACGGCGAAGTGAATTTGTAAGATGAGCTATGCGAGCGGAGCCCGTAGCGGGAAAGAATGCGTCCGTCACTTCGGGCGGCGCGTACTATAGACAGACTGTCCGATGGAATAGCCTGGGACAAAACATCTTTACCGTATCCATCGATCAGATAGAGCTCTAGCCCGGTTCTCCCCACCAGCCCTCGCTCGAATTGCTGGAGTTCTGGTGGACCTCCCGATTCATAGGCATGTGTTGCCTCGTCCGCTACTCGGGGTGCGAACGTTGCGACGACGTCCGTAGATGGAACCAATCGAGTGCCAAGCCGGCTAGCCAGAAAGATGCCGAACAGCGCCAGGACGGTCAACCAAAACCAAAGGAACACCTTGGTAAATAATCGTCCAAGGGGCATCCTGGCCTTCGGACCACTTATTGAGGATTGAATCGCCAAGGACTCGATACCGCCGGATCTTTTTCTCTCAATAAGGGTATAGCAATACGACAGCACTCACCAGCCAGAACGCCTGCTCCTTACAAATCCATACAGACGTCTGACATATTCTGTCCTCGCTGTCTCTCGACGTGGAATAGCCTCGAATCATACAAGGAATGGCGGGTCGATTCGCTCGCTGAGCAATCAGTGATCTAGTGTGGAGACGGGCGCCCCGCCCGTCCAAGCCGAGCAAAGTCGGCAGCTGTGGGCGACGATCTATTGTCGCGAGGAGACGAACCGTGTTGAACATAGCGATTGAAAGTGCGCGTCGCGTGGTGACTGTCCGCTGTCAGGGCAGGTTAGTTTGCGGCTTGGAATCTGCTCTCTTTAGCGCGGCCGTTCCTCGCGATAAGCGAGACATCATTCTTGTGGACCTCAGCGGAATAACCGCAATTGACGCGGCGGGAATAGGCGCTCTAATATCGCTTCGAGCGGCTGGTGCTTATCTCAGGCTTGTAGACCCTTCCGAGACGGTGCGCCAAGTATTGAGGCTTACAAATCTGCACTCCGTCTTCGATATTTCCGAATCAGAATGCAGAAAGCTGCCTGGTGCACTACTGGCGCTAAAAGATCACCTTGGCCCCGAGCTGCACCTGCCGGGATGGAGTCGCGGTGGAGTCTAACAGACCAGCCGTCCCAGGAGATTCCTGATTGAAGCCGAGCAGACCGCCGAAAGTGGTGTTATGGGTTGGGGCCTGGAAGTTCGCACGATTGAAGATGTTGAAGGCTTCCACCCGCAGCTGAAGATTGAACGCCTCTGAGATGCGAGGAATGCGGATGTTCTTCATGAGCGACAGATCCACGTCCACCAGTCGCGGGCCAATGAGCTGGTTGCGGCGCTCGTTCCCTTGTGCATTCAGGCAGAGTACCTGCCCATTGGTTGAACTCGTTCCTCCCTGGTTGCAGAGTGGTGCGATCGGCGAACCAATGGGAACTGTGGGGAAAACGAAGCAAGCCGGGTTGATGTAATTCAAGCCTGCACTCTTGAAATGTTGATTGATGGGATTGCAGTTTGGGATTACATCCGGCACCGCACCAAAGCTCTGCCCTTGTTGCCCAAGAACGTCCCCAGCCTGCATCAGGGAAAAGGGCACGCCTGTGCTCGCGGTGATGATTCCTCCTATTTGCCAGCCACCTGCTATCTTCTGCATTAGCCCGTGTTGCGGAGCGGGTAGGGCGTAGAGGAAATTTGCGGAGAAATTCCGGGCGATATTGAAGTCGCATTCTCCCTTTCGCATGGTTTTGTCGTAGTAGATCAGGCTGGCGAAAGAATTCTGATATGTCGATGGAGATTGCGTGCCCGATCCGAGATCTGTGCATCGACCCCAAGTGTAGGTACCTTGGGCGGAGAGCCCATGGTACGCCCTGGCCCGGATCTGGGTGATCATTCCGTTGTAGTCCGCGTTGCCATCGAAGAGCAGGCCGAAGATTTCAGTGGCATTCGCATCCTGCTGCATGCCTCCCGCTGGATACACTCGACGGCCATCGATGACTTGAACATTCGAGGGAGCCACCTGGTTCATGTCCTCAGCCTGAAATGGCATGTGCAGACTGTGAGACCCGACGTAGCCGATCAATGCAGATAGATTTTTGGAGATCTGCTGTTCAATGTTGAGGTTGTAATTTAGCGAGTAGGTTCGCTTCGGGTGCGGTTCGATGTAATGTCCAATGCGAATGAAGGAGATCGCATCGCCTACGGCGGCAACCGCACTTGGAAACCCGCCGGGTGGAAGCAGAAACCCAGGCACTATCTCATCCTGCGAATAAGGAGCAGAGATGGCCGCATAGGTCGCATAGACGTAAGGCAGCGGGAGCATGTCATAGATCCCGAAGCCGGCGCGAACCGCGGTCTTCCCATTGCCAAATACGTCGTAGGCGAATCCCGCTCGCGGCTCAAAGTTGTGAGTCGTTGGATTGCTCTGCCAAAATTGCTTGACCGGCACAACACAGCCCGGCACCGTTGTCGGCATGACCACCGATGGGCATGGTCCGCTGCCTGGAGGAGCCGTGAGCGCATTGATCAGGCCCGCGCGATTCTTCCGGTCGGTTGGGATGGTAAGCATTTCGTATCTCAATCCCAGATTGAGGGTCAGATTCCGGCGGATGCGCCAGTCATCCTGAATGTAACCACCAAAGAGGTTGTCCTCTACTTCTACGGGAGAGGACGTTCCATTCGGCAGAACAAGAGCCGAGAACAAGTTGCCCGTGAGGAAGTTCTCAAGAGCAGTTACGTTGCCGGTGGTCTGAAAGTTGGCGGTGCCGTTCTGCGACTTTGCTTTCGCACTCGGGAGAATTCTCTCGAACGCGAAACCGGCTCTCAGCAAATGCGCCCCCCGGGCGATCGCTACGTCGTCATAGAACTGGTAGGAGTTATACCTGATCGATGCCTGCCGGAGACTGCCCAGCCCGCCAGCCGTCGCGAGCCCATCTACATTTATGGTTGGAGCAAAGGTTCCGCTCGTGTAACCGAGCGCCGGGTCTCCTGCAGCGGGCGTCAGAGCTTTCAGCGGCACCAGAATATCCCCGGTACTGCGGTTATATCCGAGGCGAACGACGTTCAGCATCTTGGAACTGAAGATGTGCCTTTCCGTGATACTCACCAGTTGGCGGCCGGCATTTAAACGGCTCAATGTGTTTCCGAGACTATCCGGAACTGTTTGAGGGCCATTATCGTAAAGGTAAGTTCCGGACAGCGTGTCGTTTTTCGAAAGAGTGTGGTCGAAGCGGGTGGTGACGAAGTTCTCCGATACGTTGGATAGACCGGTCGTGACATAGTTTCCCGTATCGCCAAAACTGCCGGGATTGAGGCCGAAGTTGGGAAGAGGATAGAGTCCAAGATAGGGGACAATATTTGGATCCACCGTGACCGTTACCGGCGTTCCATCCGCTCGATGCACCTGGCCCGTGCGGGCGTCGGGCGAAGGCACCACGCTATTGAAATTGATGCTCTGCGACTGGCGGACTCCTTCGTAGGCGGCAAAGATGAATGTGCGGTTTTTGCGTATCGGGCTGCCCGCTGCCGCACCAAATTGAACGCGGTGGAAGGGCGGAATTTTGGGTGCATCAAAGAAATTTCTGGCGTCGAATATCTTGTCGCGATCAAAAACAAATGCGCTTCCGTGCAGGTCGTTGGCGCCTGATCGCGTGACTGCATTGATGACGGAACCCGAAGTACGCCCGTACTCGGCGGTATAGGATGTGGTTACAACATTAAACTCCTGGATTGCATCTACGCCAAGATTCGCGCCGATAACGCTGCCGGGAGCCCCGTTCGAATAATCGTTTTCATTGATGCCGTCGACACGATACGTGTTCTCGTAAGGGCTATGGCCGTTGCTTGCCAGCTGATTGCCGAAGCCGCGAACTCCGCGGTTGGAATTACCGGTGGTTGGTTCCTGTGCTCGAACGCTGACGACGCCCGGCTGTAGAACCGCGAGCTGCGTCCAGTCTCTGCCATTCAGGGGCAGATCGACGATGCGCTGCTGCTCAACCGTCGCGCTGACAACTGAGGTATCGGTTTCAACATCGGCTGCGGCTGCCTGCACTTCGACATGCTCGGCCGTCGTTCCAACGGTCAGAGAGACATCCAGGTTTCGGATCGCCCCTACCGTGAGTTGGAGGTCGCGCTCCACCCGTGTCGCAAAGCCCGGAGCCGAAACAGTGACGGAATAGGTGCCCGGTTGAAGGCTCGGCGCGTTGTACAGCCCCCTCTCGTTGGTGGTCACGTTACGGACTTCGTCAGTTGCGGTGTTTCTGATCGTCACGCTCGCCGACGCGATGATGGCCCCGGATCGATCTGAAACCTCGCCCGACAGGGTTGCTCCCGCTAGTTGGGCCCAGACTGCTGGACCACCGGATAGAAGAATTAAGCTGAGAGAAATGACCGAGAGGAATACGGTCGCGAGGTCGGAGAGTCGTCTGGGGACCATAAGAACCCCTCCTAATTGGTTGTTGCGATAAAGTGTCTACAATAGTATAGTAATTGTGTAGACAGATTACAAGCCGGTCGGCAGTTTAGGAGAGGCACACCATTCTGTCAAGGGAAATTTGGCGAATTATGGTTAAGATGGATTTCGCGAACATTGTGGAAGCGCGTGGTTTCCCTACGCAGCTCCACGGCATGCAAGGCAGGTGCGTTCTGTCGAAGTCTAGAGCGAAAAAAGAAGCACCAAAAACGCTGGTGGATGACCTGGTCTCGAGACTGGAAGGAGCAATTTTCCGCGGGGAGTTTCCTCCAGGCACGCGCATTCGTGAGGCCAGAATCGCAAGCCAGTTAGGAGTCGGCCGCGGCCCATTGCGAGAGGCCGTGCGCCGACTAGAAGGCCGCAAGTTGGTGGTTCGGCATCCGAATCGCGGCACCTTTATCGCGACGCTTACTTCAGCGGAGCTCACTGAACTGCTTGAAGTGCGTGAAGCCCTGGAGGTAGAAGCTTGCCGGCTTGCGGCTAAGCGGGTTACGAAGGAAGGGCTTGAGAAGCTTCGCCGGACTTTGCGCCGGCATATGGAGGTCGAGGCCGACAAGCTATTGGATCTCTACAGTGACTGGCACAACTTCGACTTCCACTATCAGATTGCCCTGGCCAGTGGGAACCAACGCTTGATTGACCTGCTCTGCGGAGATATCTGGTGCATCATGCGCCTCTACCGATACCCAGGGATTCTCAGTCGGGGGCGGACCCCACTTGGACAAGCGGACCATGAGGCCATTCTCGACGCGCTTGAAGCACACGACCCCGACGCCTGCGAGCTGCTGATGCGCAATCATCTTGCTCACGCTCAGGAGGCTCTATTACACGGTATTCCCGCGACCAGTCACACCGCACGGAAGAAATAATCTGGATGAAATACTCCATAAGGGTGCCTTAAAATCGTTTGGCCCTCTGAAGAACTGTAGACAGTTAATGCGGCTGTATGTATACCTTATTGGAAAGTTCTATGCCAGACAACGGCCGAATCCGCTTCATCGCCCCGGTAGGAAGTGTGGGGGGAGGAATCAGTGCTGATGCTCTGGCCGAGGCGCTGGGGCAGCCGACTGACTTCATTGCCTGCGACGCAGGGACCACCGATGCAGGCCCCTTTTCACTGGGAATGGGGATTCCTGCCTTTCCACGAGAGGCTGTAAAGCGCGACCTGTCTCTGATGTTGCGAGCAGCGCGAAAGGCGAACATTCCTGTAATCGTTGGCTCGGCAGGCACAGCAGGCGGAGATGTGCACGTTGACGGAGTCCTGGAGATCGTTCGTGAAATCGTTGCGGAACACAAACTGACGCTGCGCACAGCCGTAATCTATTCGCAACAGGACAAGACCTACCTCAAGAACTTGCTCAAACAAAGCCGCATCATTCCGCTAAACCCGGCGCTTCCCATCAGCGACCACGTCATCGATCGCAGCAGTCGCATCGTGGGTATGATGGGCGTAGAGCCGCTCCAGCAGGCGATCGGGGACGGGGCGGATTTTGTTTTGGCTGGACGCTGCAGCGATTCTGCTCTATTTGCAGCGATTCCGGTCATGCGTGGATTCCCGCCCGGGCTGGCATGGCATGCCGGCAAAGTGTCCGAGTGCGGCACCCTGGTCTGTGAAACGCTCGGCAAGGGCGTGATCTCTACTACTGTTAGTTATGACGAGATCACTATTCGCCCATATGGCGATGGCTTGCGCTGCACGCCGCAAAGCGTGGCGGCTCACGGACTCTACGAGAATGCCGACCCTTTCCTGCATCGCGAGTGCTCGGGAACCCTTGACCTGAGGAACGCAACTTTTGAAGCGATCGACGACGTGACGGTTCGGATTCGCGGCACTGAATTTTTTTCTGAACCGGTCTATACGGTGAAGCTGGAAGGGGCGGAATTGGCAGGCTATCAGAGCATCATTATAGGAGGGATCCGCGATCCCTACGTGATCCGCCAGTTGGACAGTTGGCTCGGTTCCGTACGGAACTATATTGACGACATGGTTGCTCGAGTACTTGGTGACCAGGCTGACAAGGGCTCATACAACCTCGTTTTCCATGCCTACGGGATCAACGCGGTCATGGGAAAGCTGGAGCCGGAGGCGAAGAATCTGCCGCATGAGGTGGGAATTGTGCTTGAAGCAACGGCGCCCACACAGGACGTGGCGCACAAGCTTGCCGAACTGAGCCGCCAGCCGCTCCTCCACTATCCGATCAAAGAATGGGCCGGTTCCATCACAGCGTTCGCATGTCTTCACAACCCCGCCGTAATTGATCGAGGTCCGGTATATCGCTTCAACCTGAATCACGCCGCGGTTCCCTCGACGCCGCTTGAGATGTTTCGTATGCACTTCGAAGATCTGGATGGCTCGACGCAATCATGAAACTGGCCGACATCGCCACTTTGATTCGAAGTAAGAACGCCGGACCCTTCACGCTTACCTTCGACATCATGTTCGCCGACCAGGCGAGCTACGATCGAGTCAAAAACTCCGGAGTCTTGACGCAAGCTTCATTCGCCAAACTCTACGGGTGCCCGGAAGAGAAGGTACTTTTTTTTCAATGCGACAATGCGCTTGCATTTAAGTTCAGCATCCCGCGGCCGCTGACGCAGGGCGAACCCGGCGACGGGGACATGCATGGTGGCCAGCAGTTCGTGCCGTTAATGAATGTGGAGATCCGTTAATGCGTTGATGTGATGACCGACGGTACCCCTCCCTCCGCGGATTCCCGTCGTTACTCCTGTGTCGCTGTGAGCCTTGTGCGAGGGCCAAAAAGTCCGACTGTGACAACCACGATTGCCATACTGCACGCGATAAACGCAAAGACACCGAAGGGGCCAAACCGCCGCAAAAGCAGCGCGATCACAAAACTCGAAACAACAATCGACAGGCGGCTGAAGGAATAAACGAAACCAACGCCACGAGCACGCAAAGATGTCGGATACATTTCCGCCTGGTAGGCGTGATATGCGAAGGAAAGCCAATTATTCGATATCGTCAGCAGTATTCCCAGCGTGACCAGCAGGAGGCTGCCTGCCGGGCGCGAGAAGAGCAATCCGAGGACTGCGGCAAAACTGGCGGCAAGAACGATGTGCCACTTGCGCTCTATTTTGTCGGCGATGGGAACAAACAGAAGCGGGCTGAGTGGATAAACGATTGAAATGATGAAGGTGTATTGCAGGCTGCGCAGAATCGTAAAGCCCTGAGAGATGAGAAGCGTCGGCAGCCAGTTCACCAGACCGTAGAACCCACTGGCTTGGAAGATGTTCAATACGATCAGCACCAAGGTACGACGTAGATACGGATTTCGAAAGAGCGAAGAGAAGGAGGTGTATGCCGCGACTTCCTGACCAGCGGAGCCTGCATCCTGCGGACTATTTTGCGAGCTATCCTGCGAACGATCCTGCGAACTATCTTGCGAACCATCTTGCGAACTATGACCAGCTAAACCCTCTGAATTCGGTTCAATCTTCGCTTCGATCTTCGCAAGCACGACGTGGGCTTCTTTGAATCTGCCTCTTTGCAGAAGCCATTGCGGTGATTCCGGCACCTGACGCCGGATATAGTAAGCAACCAGGGCGCCGACCGCCCCAATAAGGGCAACCCACCGCCAACCGCCGACGCCCAGCAGGTCGCGGGGCAGCAGCAGCCAACTCAAGAAGGTCGCTACCGGGATGGCTACAAGCTGGATGCACTGGTTGATAGCGAAAGCTCTTCCACGAACGCTCGCCGGAACCAATTCGGCAATGTAAGTATCGATGGTCACCAGCTCCAACCCAAGGCCAATGCCCGTGAGAAATCGCCAGGCGTCAATGCCAACGGCTGAATGCTGGAGGGCCATCCCGAGAGTGGTAACGGAGTACCAGAGCATCGAGAATATAAAGATCGTGCGGCGCCCGAATCTGTCGGCGAAGGCTCCCAACACCGCGCTGCCGACAAAGAGTCCAGCGAAGGTTGCAGCGGCAAAGCTGGCTTGGTCCGTAAGTCCCCAGAGCCCGCGTGAGTCTTCATGGAAGATCCCGGCGCGAATCAGTCCCGGGCTGAGAGTGGCGGTAAGGGCCAAGTTATAGATTTCGAAGCATCCACCCAGGGAGAGCAATGCAACCAGCTTCCAGGCGTACGGAGTCGCCGCCCCCACTGAAACGTGCCTCGTGGCACTAACTGCACCCGAACCAGTCTGTCGAGTTGATTGCAGTTCAGTTTGCTTCATGGACGTTGTATTCGACCGGATGCCGCGCCGAAGAGAATCTTCTTTGAAACCGGACCGGCGCATCCGGTTGGCGCGAAATGCGTTTATCTCCATTGAGCGTGCCCCGCTCCTGCGTTCAGCAGAGCTTGCCGATGGAACGCGACCGAGCGTCGGGCGTCGATCGAGAAGGAGTGTTCCCTGGCTCGGTGATCTCCATTCTGTTGGACGAAATCAGGGCGTGCCGTAGGGAAAGGTTGGTTTTGTGTCAGGATTTGTAGCGGATGGTCTCCTGGCCGCAACCTTCAATGAACGGTCCGGCTTCAGCTGTCATTCCGGAAACAGATCATAGTCGCGGTCCTGGTCTCGCACTTGCTCCTGGCAATTGGGCTGACGCTGGCCATTGTGCTCTACAGCCGCGCCCAACTCCTGTCGGATTTCAGCATCATGTTGGCAGGCCGGGCTGATTCAAAGTTGGCAGTAATTCACGATGCGGAAGATGAGAACAAAACAACGGGCACGTTCCGTGACGGATCGGGATCTGAGCCTTCATCCCTTCGATCACCTGAAAACTAAAAGTTGTGAAGGTGTCGATCTTCCTGGTCGTCGTTCGTCGTGTAAATAGAAGTCACAAATCGCCTTGTAGGATGCAAACGGACGCCGTAATCGTTTCGAACAAGAAAAGCAAGATGCTCCATAGCCCTGCAGCGACTAAGTCGTGGGGCCAATGCCTCCTGACAAGACACTCTAGACACACGATGTTACCGGCCATTGCGCGTGGGCGCCTGACTAAAGTTTGAATCTGTTTTGAATCCTTTGCGGGGTTGGGAAAATCTGATACCGATACGCGCCGCAGTCGTCAGGGATCGGATACAGATTCGTGGCCAGCGGCGATCGCGTGGATTGTCGTTCGTGGGCGCGTTGTTTCGGTGTATGAAAGACGCTAACAAGGGGTATTCATGGCAAAAAGGATGATTTTGATGTTGGCCCTCGCGACGCTGGTCGTCGCGAGCCTTGGCTTCGTGAAGTTCCGGCAAATACAGACCGCAATTGCGCAGGGTTCCAGCTTCCAGCCGCCTCCGGAGGCCGTCACGACGGTTGTGGCGAAACAGGAGACGTGGCTGGGAACGCTGAACGTAATCGGCACTGCAGCGGCCGTGCAGGGTGTCACGGTAAGCGCAGATCTTCCAGGTACCGTCGACCGCATTGCTTTCGAGTCCGGCAAGTCTGTGAATGTCGGGGACGTGCTCGTGGAACTCGACACGCGGCAGGAACGTGCCCAACTGGCTGCCATGGAAGCCCAGCGTGACCTTGCGCGCATTAATTTCGGTCGCATGCAACAACTGGTGAAGGAAGGTGTCATCGCCCAGACGGAATTTGACAACGCAACCGCCCAGCAGAAGGCGACGGAAGCTCAGGTCGGAGAGATTCGTGCCACGATTGCGCGGAAAACGATCCGGGCGCCGTTCGCGGGAATCCTGGGTATCCGCCAGGCTAACCTGGGGCAGTACCTGTCAGCCGGCGAAGCCATAGTTTCCCTGCAATCGCTGAATCCGATCTATGTGAACTTTGGCGTACCGCAGCAGACAGCCGCCCAAGTGCGGGTCGGCCGCGCCTTGAGTGTCTCGAGTGATTATGTCAGCGGCATCAAGTTTGCCGGGCGAGTCACGGCCCTTGACTCGATCGTGAACGAGGCGACCAGAAATATCCAGGTGCAGGCGACCCTCGCCAATCCTGGAGGCAAACTACGTCCCGGCATGTTTGTGCAGGTGGAGATAGTAACCGGGACGGACCGTCCGGTGATCGCGCTCCCGGCGTCAGCCATCAACTATGCGCCGTACGGCGATTCGGTCTACGTCGTCTCCGATCTTAAAGACCCCCACGGCAAGGCCTACCGCGGCGTAAGCCAGCGCTTCGTCAAGCTGGAGGGTTCGCATGGCGATCAGGTTGCAGTTGTCTCGGGTGTTAAGCCCGGGGATGAGGTTGTAAGTTCGGGCGTCTTCAAACTCCGCAACGGCGCAGCCGTCCAAGTCAACAATAAAGTCCAACCGGGAAACAATCCGGCTCCCAAGCCTGAGGACAGCTAAATGAAGTTTACTGATCTATTTATCAAGCGGCCGGTCCTCGCGGTCGTCGTCAATCTGGTGATCCTGATCGCCGGCTTGCAAGCGATCCGTTCGCTAAGCGTGCGGCAGTATCCGCGCAGCGATATCGCGGTGGTGCAGGTCACGACGGTGTATGTCGGTGCCAACGCGGACCTTGTTCGCGGTTTTATTACGACGCCGCTCGAGCGCGTCATCGCCAGCGCGGACGGCATCGATTACATGGAGTCCTCGAGCGCACAGGGGCTCAGCACGATCACCGTGCACCTGAAGCTCAATTACGACACCAATGCGGCGCTCACTCAGATCCAGGCGAAGCTCGCGCAGGTACGCAATGACCTGCCCCCGGAGTCCCAGGCGCCGGTCATCGATCTGCAGACCGCGGACAATCAGTTTGCCGCAATGTACCTCGGTTTTTCATCGGCCAGCCTCGACCAAAACCAGATTACCGACTATCTGACGCGGGTCGTTCAACCGAAGTTAAGCGCCATCAACGGCGTGCAACGCGCCGACATCCTCGGCGACCGTACCTTTGCCATGCGCATCTGGCTTAAGCCGGACAAGATGGCATCTCTCGGCATCTCCGCTTCCACGGTGCGAGACGCATTATCGAAGAACAATCACCTTTCGGCGCTGGGGCAAACTAAGGGTTCGATGGTGTCGGTGAACCTGATCGCCAACACCGATCTCCGGACCGCGGACGAGTTTCGCCAACTGGTGATCAAAGAAGACAAGGGAGTCATTGTCCGGCTCGGCGAGATTGCCGACGTCGTGCTGGGCGCGCAAAACTATGAGCAAGACGTCCGCTTCAACGGGGAGACGGCGACGTTCATGGGGATTTGGGTGCTCCCGACCTCCAACTCACTTGAGGTGATCAAGCAAGTCCGCGCAGCGATCCCCGAAATCCAATCACAATTGCCTCCCGGCATGAAAGCCGGCATCCCTTACGATTCGACCGCGTACATTCAGGACGCCATCAACGAAGTGTTGAGCACTCTCACCGAGACTCTACTCATCGTCATCGTCGTCATCTTTTTATTTCTGGGGTCGTTCCGCTCGGTGCTCATCCCGATCGTCGCCATTCCAATTTCTCTGATTGGCGCCGTTTTCCTGATGTTGTTGGCCGGTTTCACCATCAACCTGTTGACTCTGCTGGCGATTGTGCTCTCGGTCGGATTGGTGGTGGATGACGCCATCGTGATGGTGGAGAACGTCGAACGTCACATTCACCTCGGAAAGCCTCCGTTCCGCGCGGCTCTGGATGCGGCCCGCGAACTGGTGGGTCCAATCATCGCCATGACGATTACGCTGGCTGCGGTATATGCGCCGGTCGGCATCCAGGGCGGTCTGACGGGCGCGCTGTTCCGCGAGTTCGCGTTCACCCTTGCAGGGGCTGTCATCGTTTCGGGAGTAGTAGCGCTGACCCTGTCTCCAATGATGGGTTCCAAGCTGCTCCGCGCCGGAGACACCGAGCGTGGTTTTGCCGGCTGGATCAACCGCCGTTTCGAGAGCGTACGTAGTCTTTATTCAAGGATGCTCGTCGGGATACTGCAGTACAGACCCGTGGTCCTGGCTCTCTGGGCGATTGTCGTCCTGTTGATAGTGCCGTTCTATATGTTCTCGCAGCGCGAACTGGCTCCAGCTGAGGACCAGGGCGTCGTCTTCGGGGTCATTCAGTCCTCCGCGAACTCCACTCTTGATCAGACCAACTTGTTCACGACCCAGGTCTACGATGTTTACCACTCGTTTCCTGAGAGCGAGAGCATTTTTCAGATCACTTCTCCGAGCGGCGGTTTCGGAGGTATGGTCACCAAACCGTGGAGCCAGCGGAAGAAGACTGCTCAGCAGTTACTGGTCCAGTCAGTCGGACCGCTGTCCAAAATCCCGGGCATACGCGTAATCCCATTGACGCCAGCACCGCTGCCCGGAGGTGGAAATTTCCCGGTCGAGTTCGTGATTACTTCGGCAATGGAGCCCAGGCAACTCGATGCATTCGCTAAACAGCTTGTAGGTAAAGCATTCGCAAGCGGCCTGTTCATTTTCGCCGATTCCGACTTGAAGTTTGACCAGCCGCAAACCGAAGTTGTCTTCGACCGTGACAAGGTTCGTTCCCAGGGCGTCGATCTGACCCAGGCCGGTCAGGATCTCGCCACGATGCTCGGTGGGGACTATATCAACCGTTTCAGCATCCAGGGCCGGAGCTACAAAGTCATTCCGCAGATCAAGCGCGCGCAGCGTTTGACAGCCGATCAGCTTGAACAAATTTATGTCACAGGATCGGATAAGAAACTTGTCCCGCTGTCTACTTTTGCCAGCCTGAAAACCACAACCGAGCCGCGGCAGCTGAACAAGTTCCAGCAACTCAACGCAGTGACAATTCAGGCAGTGATTCCGCCCAATGTGCCGTTGGATAAAGCGCTCACTTTCCTGGAAGACCAAGCCAAGCAGATCCTGCCGCAGGGCTTCACCGTCGACTACGCGGGCGAGTCACGTCAGCTGCGGGTCGAGGGCAGCAAGTTTCTCGGTACATTCTTACTGTCTGGGATTCTGATCTACCTGGTGCTGGCGGCGCAGTTCGAGAGCTTCCGCGATCCGTTCATCATTCTGGTCGGTTCAGTTCCGCTGGCTCTTTCCGGGGCGCTAATGTTCTCCTTCCTGGGTCTGACAACGCTTAATATCTACAGCCAGGTAGGATTGATCACGCTAGTCGGTCTGGTGTCGAAGAATGGCATTCTGATCGTGGAGTTTGCCAACCATCTTCAGGAAACCGGAAAGGAGAAGCTTGCAGCCATCATCGAGGCGGCGACCACGCGGCTTCGCCCGATCCTGATGACGACCGCAGCAACCGTCGTTGGCCACTTCCCGCTGGTTCTGGCGAAAGGCCCCGGAGCGGGTGCGCGCAACAGTATCGGCATCATGCTTGTCAGCGGCATGATCATTGGAACGGCATTCACGCTGTTTGTCGTACCCTCGATCTACATGCTCGTCGCGCGCAAGCATGTGGCTGAATCCGCTGAGGAGGCTAGTCGCAATGCTGGGCTATCTGAGCCGGCAGAAGCTGTGGTGTAGGGATTCGCATTCGCGCGGCAATAAGAGTGAACCTGTAATGACGCCGCCCGCTTTTCATTTCACGTTGCCTGGTCGATGGTTCTGTTCGCGCCGAATGTAGATCGGCAGCTTCCTATCTTCCGTTTGCCAGAGGGTAAGGCGCATGGAGGCTACCGCCGGCGTGGTCTCATTGCGGTACTTCCAGGCGGAACAAGCGGACTGCGCCGGGCATAGTATCCGAAGGAGACTACGCCGGAAGGACTGTTCAAGTCTGCCAGGTCCGTCTCGACGAAGAAGCCGTGATCCTGATCAACCGTGTAAAAATCTGCCGGAAATGGTTGGTTGTGGCTGATAAATGGACTGCTTGCACCCGGGATTGCGGGGGTACCATTTTCGAGAAGTTCCGCGAAACAACCGCTGATCGGCGTTCCCGCTAAACAATCTGTGGAAGTTGGGGGAGAGCCGAAGAAGGGTGCGTTCAGCGTGACAAAGAAAGGCGCGCTGACATCAGCAACTCCAGTCAGGGTTTGGGCTGCCGCGTCCGCAGTCATCCAAGAGGTGCTGTCACTTTCGCTACCAAAACTCCCCTGGGTAAAGCTGGACCCGTAATCGCCGGCGAATGTTAGAGAAGTCGATTGCGGATAGGCGATTCCCGCTCCGAGAAAGGGATAGTTGGGAGTAACGGCGTTATCTCCGGCCGCTAGAACCAGAGCAGGACCAGTTCCATCACCAGTAAGGTAAAAGAACGATCTGATGGCCGAGATACGAGGGTTTGGCTGTGGGTTGAAATGGTTGAAGGTCACGCCGACACGGCCGTTTGTGGCAACTATATAAGTTCCAACGAATGTTGCGCTGATCTGAGCACCGGAGAAGTTCGGTGGTTGCGCGGTGTTCTGCTGAAGAAATGTGTCGCTGAATCCGTTAGTCACAACTCCGTTCCCGTCTGGGCTGAACAGTCCGACGGAGTTCACAGTGGCCGGAATGGTATTGCCATTGCTGAGGTCTGCCCCAAGAACACCGAACACATAAGTCCCCTGAAACGACGCGTTGGTAAAAGTTCCCGTGGCGGCGCCCTGGCTGATGGCGAGTCCGGCGGTCGAACCCAAGCCGGCGCCTGAAGTGTTGTCGCTCTCGATCAGCTTTATGTGGGAGCTGTCTACGATATAGCCCGTGAAGGTGAACGCAGTTGTGCTGGGAAAGAGGGGTACGTCCAGATTTAAAGTGACGGCACCGAAGGCGTCGGGACTTGAGAGCGACCCCGTTAGCTTCTTGTTGTTAGTGGTTGGCAATGGCACTCCCGACAGATACTGATCGGCCACACTGCCTTTCCCCGTGGACAGCAGGTCAAGATTGAGAATGCCACCGATCGCTGTAGGGGAACCAGTGTTCAGGTCACTGCCGCTCACTACGAAGGCATAGCTACCCGTGGGCGCCGCAGTGCCGGTCTGTAAGTCCATGGTTCCGCTGGCGGTGACTCCGGTGCATGCAATACAGACGGGCGGATTCTGATTATCAAAGAGATCGCCTTGCGTGATCAGCGCCTGAGAACTGTTCAGGAACGCCATGGTAAACGTCTCCACGCCGTTCCCGCCGATGTCGTTGTCCCCCGTATTGAGTGTGATGGTCCCCCGTCCGTCGGCACCGAGAAAATAGCTGCCGCCGGTAATGAGGTCCGTCGTGGACACGAACGCTCCAAGGATTGTGTCGAAGAAGTTAATCGTCTGCTCGCCAGACGTAATTCCTCCGTTTCCGTCGAGCGTGATTACACCAGCGAACTGATAATTGGGACCGCCGTTAGCATCTACGCCCTGGGCTTGAAGGACATAGGTACCCATGAGGTTGTTGCCAAAGCCGGTAATGTTGATGGGAGCGAGGACGTTTTTTGTGTGATCCGCGGTAGCGAAGGCCACAATATCAATCCTCTGATTGTTTCCAGTAAGGCTCGCTGGTGGCGTGTAGGTTGTAGGGCTTCCGCTGTCGGTGTGCAGAGAACTGAGCGAGCCGCAGTTGCCAACATTTGAGCATGTCAGCGACCAGTCCACTCCGGAGTTGCTTGAATCATGGCTTACGACCGCCGTGAGGGGGGTCACGGCGTTAATCAAAATCGACGCGGCAGGCGCGGGCTGATAGGCAACCGTGATATTGGGCGGCGGTGGCGGTGGCGGATTCTGCACATTGAACGTGTTGCTGCCGCACCCGGCAAGTACTGCCGTCATCGCTGCTGACAGCAAAAAGAGAATCCATCGTCTGGTTGCCACTGCTAACCTCCTTGAGTTGCGTCGTTAAAACTCGCGTGCGGGAATATCCCTAACTTGACAGCCCAGTCTCAGAAACTAGTTCACAAATAAATAAGGAGGACTCGCCGAAGTTATTGCCCCGTACCGCGCAGATATACAGTTTGGGGATTACCGGGAGTGCCGGCCGACCCCAAGGTATAAAGAATGTTCAGACTTCCCTGATTGAGTCCCACGGCCTTGGGTTTGAACGTTACGGTCAACGTGCAGGTTGCGCCCGAAGCCAGGGTAAAGGGGCAATCGTCAGTCTCGGAATAATTGCCTTTTACCGATATCTTGGTGTAGAAGTTCACGCTCGTTGCCTGGGCCTGATCGTTGAGGAGCGTAATGGTTTGCGGTGCGCTGGTGCTGCCCACCGCCTGACCGCCAAAATCCAGCCCAGCGGATGGAGACATCCTCAGCGGACTTGCCGCATTGGCTTTTAACTCCACAGGAAAACGCCCGCTATCGTTCTCGCAATCGGATGTTGCTCCGGTGGGGAAGAGAGCGGATTCACACTGCACGGTGTTCAGCTGCAGAAAATAATCGAGAGCGCTATTAATAAAGGTGGCTGGCTGCGGTACAAACACAATCTGCATGCTGCAGGTGGCCTGAGGGGCGAGATCCGTACCGGTACAGGTGTCCGAGGAGATCTGGAAGTTGGGCAACTCGGTTTGCTGATCGGCGTCGCAGTTGTAATAGACAGTCAGGTACCCACCAGCATCTTGCAACGACATGCCCCCGGTCACTGCTTGTATGCCAGCCACTGTGCCGTTGTCTTGCACCGGACGCAGGAGCGGGGTCTGGCCGTTCGAGAATTGGCAAGGCGTTGTTCGTGGCCCCACGATCTTCACGGGACCTGCGCTATGGTTGGTGAAAGAAAGCAATTGGGGCAGACTCGCTTCGCCAACTGCTTGGGCGCCGAAATCGAGTTCGGGAGCCGAGGGTTGAATGAAGCTCGTCCCAGTGCCTGAGATGGGCACAGTAAAATTGGGATCGTTGTCGGCCGTTACGGGGCTCGTGACCGTCAGGGTCGCGCCCAGAGGAAGCGGGCACTGGGCAGGCGGAGTCCCGCCCCCTTTCGCATCCGGCACCCACGTGCAGCTCTCCTGAGGGACAAAGCTAACCGTGACGATGCAAGACGTTGGCGCATTTGGCCCGCCGAGAGTGAAACTGTTCGTTCCCGCAGGGCCACCGTTCGGGCCACAATTGTCTGTAAACATGAAATTCAGTTGGCCGTTGAAATCGGTCGGGTTTCCAGGCTGCGGATTTAACGTCAAACCGTCCAGTTGATGACCCGAGATGTTTGTGAGCGTGATCGGCTGCGACGTCGCAGTCGAGCCCAACGTTTGCAAAGGAAAAGTCAGGAGCGCCGGAGACAGCGTGATCGGCTGCTGGCAAGGGCTTGAGCTGCCCACCGCCAGACAGATGTACCCGACGTCTTCGAAGTTACCATTGTTGCTATTAAGGCAGGCCTTCGTATTCACTACGTATCCTGTTCCAACCGAGTGCAGGACGGACCCGTTGGTCGTGGAGTCGAAAGTGACGGGATACGCGCCATTACCGCCTAAGTTGACTTCGCTGGCTGGCACGCCAATCTGACCGGCATTCGATCCGTCCGTACCGATGAGTTGAAGAATGACCGTATTGCCGCTGATTTGGCCATTGACGGAAACCGAACCAGAGGGAATACACGGGTAATTGCTAAGAAGGGTCGTCGGGTCGATAAAGCTCAAAGAACCGGTGATCGTGGCGTTGCTGGCCCCGATATTCTCTCCCTGGGTGAGCAATCCCGTTAGCGGGAAATCCCGATTGTTTAAGGTGGTACCGTCGAAGGACGCGCTGCTGCTGATACTGTGGAAAGTCCCGGTGATTGTTCCCGTGACCGGCGGCACAGACTTTGCGGTCCAGGACACTCCAGTTTCAGCGGCCCCGCAAGGTGTACTGCCATCAGAAGCCGTTCCTGCAGTGGATGTATAAGTGCCATTGTCGATGGCCGAGCCATCGGAACGCAGCGTTCCAGTCAAAGTAAAAATCTGTGAGCCGGCTACTGCGGTGAGGGTTACGGTCTGGCCGCTGAGGGTCCCGGTAATCGCAGCGGTTCCGCTGTTGCACGGATTCACGAGCGGCGGTTGGATATTCGGTGCCGAGACTGCATAGACCGCCTGACCCGTCACCGAGCCATTTTTCTGCAGCAGAAATCCGCCCTGAAGACCCCCGGTGAATGAACCGTCCCCCGGACTCGCAAGAGAGAACTGCCAATTGCCCGACAGCGAAGCACTCTGTTGCGGGGCGCTGGAAGAGCCTCCCCCACACGCCGACAGCATCATCGTGGCGGACAGCAACAAAATCCCCAAGCGCTTGTGATAAGGACGGCAGACCACGGGCGAGGACGATTCACTGTTCGTGCTACGTAGTATTGGATTCCTGGTTAATCTCCGCATGATGCTCCACGTTCCTGGAAGGTGCGATGGCTTGAGCCGGGTTCGGGAGTCGAGGCCACCACGGCACTAACGCCGATGCCGGTGATGGGCACCGCAAAGGCCGTATCGTTGTCCGCGCTCGCGGGACTATGAACAGTTAGCGTTGCGCTCAGTGCAGACGCCTCCTGAGGCGTAAAGGTAACCGTGAGCGTGCAAAACTGTCCTGGAAGGAGAGAGAAAGTCGATCCGATGCTATTGGGAGGAATGTCGCAGGTGTCGCCCGTCACCGTGAAATTAGTAGCACCACCGCTTGGGTTGTTCGTAAACGACAATGCCACACCGGACAAAGCAACGCCCGATGGATCGTTGTACGCGAGGGTGATCGTTTGCGCAGTCGAGGTACCCACGTTTTGGGCGGGAAACGTAAGGACGGCCGGAGAGAGCGTGATCGGCTCCTGGCAAGCCCCCGTAGTGCCCAACGCCAGACAGACATATCCCTCGTCGCCTGGGGGATTGCTGCCCGGGCAGGCCTGCGTCGTCACTGCGTATGCTGTTCCAACCAGAGAGTGCAGGACGTACCCGTTCGCCGTGGAGTCGAACGTAACGAGGCTGTTTTCTGGAAGACTGGCCGATGCACCAATCTGACCCAGATTCGATCCGCCGGTACCGAGGAGTTGGAGAACTACGGTATTACCACTGATTTGGCCCTTTAGCGAAGTAGTAGTGAGACAGGGATAGTTCGCAAAGTTCAGTGTGCCAGTGACAGCCACGCTGCTGGCCCCGATATTTTGCCCCTGGGAAAGGAACCCCGTCACCTGAAAATCTTGATTAGTCAGGCCCGAGGCACCGCCCGTGCTGTGAAAGCTGCCGGCGATTGTTCCCTGGAGCGGGGGCACCAAGATTGCGCTCCATGTGGTTTGAGTCGTCGCGATCCCGCAACCTGCACCGTCGGTCGAACTATACGAGCCGGACATGGTCGAGCCATCGAGACTCAGCGTTCCGGTAAACGTAAAGGTCTGTGCTCCCGCTACCCCCGTCAGAGTTACGCTCTGGCCGGTGATCGTTCCGCTGATTGAAGCCGATCCACTGTTGCACACTGCCGGGGTTCCGCCGCTTCCCGCCGGCGGCTGCAACGTAACCGAGTAGACTACGGTCCCCGTCACCGACCCTTTGTTCTGCACCAGGAAGCCGCCCTGCACGCCGCCTGTGAACGAAGGCTGGGTCGGATCGGGGTTGATCTGCTCTGCCATCGCAAACTGCCAGTTGCCTGAAAGCACTGCGGGGGGTGGCGACCCACCGGAAGAAGCGCCTCCTCCGCACGCCGAGAGCATCATCGCGCTGGCGAGCAACAAAACCCACAGACTCTTCACGTACCTCCTGCCACATTCGGGCGGGAGTGATTGGTGATTCGTCCGACGGGGCACCGGATTTCGGGTCAATTTCTGCATGATGGTACTCGTCCTAGAAAGCTAGCTTCAGACCGAACTGAATCGTGCGCGGCCGATGCGCATTCAGCGGGTGCAAAAAGGAAGCTCCCGTGACGCAATCGGCTCCGTTACCCTTGAACCCCGCGGAATACACGGGGCCGGCGTAACAACTGACGATGTTATTTCCACTGCTGCCCGGGTTATCGGGATCGTAAACCCGGAACTCGGTGTGATTAAAAACATTGAAGGCCTCGGCACGGAACTCAAGATCGCCGGACTCCCGTATCTTGAAATGCTTCAGCAGGGACAGGTCGAAGTTCAGTCGCCTCGGGTTATTCAGGAAGTTCCGCCCAGCGGTTCCGAATGTAAGTCCTCGCGGGGCAACAAACTGCGAGGGATTATCGAGGAGTGGGCCAAAGCTCCGAGAATTGCCGCCCGGCGAGGGCAACGGGAGTCCGCGCGCAACATCCGGGTACGAAGCCGCGATGCCGAGACCGCTGGAAACCCCGGCGTTGTCGGTCACGGAAATGCCGGTGTTACCGGCACTGTTGATCACCGTGAACGGTGTGCCCGACTGAAAGGTCGTAACTCCTGAAAGCTCCCAGCCATCGAAAATTCGATTCGCGAGCGCTGAACAACAATTTCCCGTGGGCGTGGTCGCGTCCTGCTCTTCGCGATCGTGAGCCCAGTCGCTGAAGAGACGAGGGAAATCCTTAAACGGCAGCCGATACACGTAGCTGATGTTGAGCAAATGACGTTGGTCAAAACTTGAACTCGCGCGGTTCTGACGCAGGTCGTAAGAATCCGGCAGGATCGGATCGCTTCGGTCCGATGAATTGTCCAGCGAGTGGCTATAAGAGTACGAAACTCCGGTCGTGAGCGCTCCGCTGGTGTGGCGCAGCGTGGCCTGAAGGGCGTGATAACTCGAATTGGCAACATTCTGCAATGACAGAACTCTTCCCAGCCCGGGGTAGGGTCGCCCGGGGAGAGAGTTGATATTCGGAATGTTCGGATTCGTGCAAGCCGCTTGCAGATACTTGTAGGCGGGATTTTGCGACGTCACCAGTGTTCCATTTGTAAGCAGGAACGGGGTACTGCCGTCTCCCGGGTTAAGTCCCGACCCCGGAGAGGGAATCGTGCAGTCCGCGATGGTCAGCGGCTCGTTCGGGCCGAAGGGATTTTGGCTCGCGGATAACGGCCGCAACTGGTTGAGCTGACGCTCGATCGTCAAATGTGTTCCCTTGCTGCCCACATATGCAAGGTTGATCACAAATGCGCTAGGGAGTTCTCGTTGAATCCCAAAACTCCATTGCTGAGCATAAGGCCAAACCGCTTTAGTCGGAATTGACGTGACGTCAAGAGGGAAGGCGTCGCCGGCTGCGGGCTGAACTGAGCTCAAAGTCGCCGACGGGCTCTGGCAAGGGTTGACCGAATTAAATGCGGGCCCGTACCCGATACTGCCGATGCAGGGATAGCTAAGAGGAAGTGGTTGCGTCATGCTCAGCACCAGAGGGGCGCTCGCCTCGAGGGAACCGGTATTCGCCTCGTTGCCAGTACCATGCTCAAAGAAGATTCCATAACCGCCACGGATCGAGGTCTTGCCGTCGCCCCACGGATCCCAGGCAAAACCCACTCGCGGCGCCGGATTGAACAGGTGCCCCTTCATGCAGCCTGCGGGCGTGCCTTTCACGCCGCACTGCACCAGGCCCAAGGCACTCACATAACCTGAGGGATCGCCTGCGACCAGTTGGTCGGTTGGTACCGGACTTCCGTTATATAGAAGCTCACCATAACCGGGATCAACCGTAAATACTTTCGGATTGAATCTTGCCGCCTCCCAGTTCCACGCGTTCCGGTTTGTTTCTCTGTAAGTTCCAAACAGACTGATTCTCAATCCCAGGTTCAAGGTAAGCCGGGGAGTAACCTTCCAATCGTCCTGGAAATATGGCTCGGCAATCTGGTAATGCTGATAGTAACGGCGCTGAGCCGAATCCTGGGTAAAGCTCTGAATGAATCCGGACGGCTGATTGGGACGAACATTACTAACTGTCTGAATCATGAAATCGGCAAAAGCATTTCCCGTGCTGTGCGCTAGATTGTCGAAGGTCAGCAGACCTTGTAAGTCGCCGGAGGCCGCACCGATCGCATTGTTAGTCTGATTTCGCTGCGAGTACACGTATTGTGCCCCAAATTGCAGTGTGTGTTTGCCGATGGCTTTCCCGACATCGTCGCGCACAGCATAAGTGGGGTCGCTGTGGCCCCAGGGCATATAAGAGGGGTCGACAGCAAAGCCCCGACCGCCGTAAGCGGCATTCGTGCCTAGAAACTGGATCCCCGGCATCTTGCCGCCAAAACCGTTATTGAAAATGTGACCGATGCCGCATTCCGGAATATTTGTTGCGGGGTCAGTGCTGATTACGGGATTGCACTGTCCCGGAGTCGACGGGTCTGTGACCAGCGGTTGGTCAAGCGTGGGATCGCGCTGGAACCGGGCGCCACCGGGCCCATTCTGGTCCGCTAAAGTAATGCCCGAATTGACGTAGCTGACGACGGCATCGTTCAGCAGCGTCGACGAGATCGTGTTCGTCACTCTGGCCACCAGGCTTATACCGGGGCCAAAAAACCGGTTCTGCACAGTGGGGAAGGTGTTGCGCACAATGCCCCACTCCGGCGTCAGCACTGACGTATCCCAGGCGTCGTGGACGTAGCGAAACGACACCTTCGTCTTACTGGTGAATATCTGATCGATGCGAAACAACTCCTCCCGCCAATAAGTGGAAGGGGACACGGAGGTGTTGTAGCAATGGTTCGGGTCTTGCGGGTCAAGGTTCGTGAGGTCGGCGTTGAGATTCGGCAGGCTGAAGTTGCACCCAAAAGGGGCATTAGGGAGCGGTATCAGATTCGAATTCAAGATCGCCATTGCGCTCTTATCCACGCCCTGGGAGGACACGCCACTGATTGCTGGAACCTCCAGGTGTACCGCGGGGTTGAGAGTTCCAGCCGCTCCCGGCGCCACAGACGGGCAGTCTGGGTATTGCGCACGGACAAAGGCGGCGCCGCCGGGCGCGCACACATCGCTGAAATCGAAGTCCTGGTAAACGGCCCCCGTGTTAGGACTGACCTTCAGGTTCTTCTGCACCCCTTGCGACGTCAGGAGCAGACCACGCTCTTTCAATCCCGGCACCGCCTGGTTATAGTCGGTGGGAGTTTTCTCCAGGCGGAATTCTTCAGAGAAGAAGAAAAAGGTCTTGTCTTTCTTGGTGTTGAAAATGCCAGGAATGTAGAGCGGACCGCCGATCGTACCACCGTAATCCTGCCTCCGGTAGAGGGGAGCCTTGCCTCCGATTGTTTGTCCAACTGTCTGTCCGGGAGCGGGTGGGGTTGTACCCACAAAATCAAAGAAGTTGCGCGAGTTGAATGCTTCATTGCGAACGAAGTCGTAGATATTTCCGTGGAACGTGGGAGTGCCGGACTTAGTGGTCACCTGCACGGTCCCGGATGCCGTCCGACCGTACTGTGCGCCGTAGTTCGAGGTCAGTACCTTCACTTCCTGGATAGCATCCAGGCTGGGGTAAACCATGAGCGTGGTAGATGAGCCATTCAGTCCCGTGTTAAGGACGTCGCTGCCGTCAACCTCGAAAGTGTTGTACTCGACGCGGCCGCCATTCACGGTATATTTCACGCTGCCGACTACACCTACCTTAGGCTCGTCTTGTCCGGTCGCATCGCCCACGCCGGGCGCAAGTGCGATTAGCTTCGAGAAATTACGGCCGTTGAGCGGAGTCTCCACTACTTCCGCTGCCGTGATCGTGCCGGAAACGGTGGCGTTTTCAGTCTCTACCGCTTCTACGCCACCGGATTTCACTTCCACTTGCTCAGTTTTGGCGCTGGCAGGCACCATCGAGGCATCCAGCGATAACTCAAGGCCCGCAGTCAGAGTGACCTTGTCAAAGTTAGTCGGAGCGAAATTGGGAGCTGTGATCGTCAGGTTGTAAGTCCCCGGTTTAAGCCCGGTGAACGAATACACGCCCTTGTCATTGACTGTCGCTTCGACCTTCTCCCCGGCAGTATTAGTTAGCACAGCTTTGGCGTCCGCTACCACAGCTTGGGTTTGGTCGGTCACGGTTCCGCTAATGGAGCCCAGCTCAGTCTTTGTCTGTGCCAGAGCGACACTAAACGACAACCCGGCGAGCAAGAGCGTGAGGACACCGATGACGCGCACAAATCCGAAAGGCACCGAACTTCTCACACTCGTTACTCCTGAGGAACGCGCTTTTGCAGGGTTTGAAGGCAAGCGCGGATTCTATACGACGGGTTAGTGACTCAAAAATTAAAATCGTGTGAAATCTGGGGCCTCAGGACCCTTTCGCCTGATTGTCTCTTCACCAGGGGTAGTTATATTCATCATTCCTTAACAATCTTATCGCTGAGTTTTAACATTCATCGTTCGAGGCGAACGGTATACTCCTCCCGTTTTCCTCCCTGTCTCCGGGTGTGCATCAAGGAGGCAGGAACGTGGTCATCCTCGTCATCCCCAGGTCGAGAAAGACCCGAAAAGCGAAGCGCGGAAGCGAAAGGTGATTTGTTACTGATCGCTTAGGATTGCGGCCGGCATGGGCGTCGCAAACTAACCTGTTTCCGAGCGGCATTTGTTTATCCAATGTTCACGAACTTATCACAGACTGTTAACACCACATGGCGGCTGAACCGCTACACTGCGCTCTGAAAGCCAAGTTCGATGCGGCGAGTTGTGTATGCAAGGTTCGCAGCTCCCGCGGTCAAGCAAGCGCTTGCGGAACAATGTCAGCCAGTTAGTGAAAAGTTTATTCCTGCGTGTGGCGCAATGTCTCACGTGTTCCAAAAGTAATGTGCGAAACCAAGACGAAAGGAATTCAACTTATGTCGCGTATGAAATCAATCTTCGCGGTTCTCGTGTTGACCGCGATCGTGGGCGTTGTGCCTCAGGCATACGCCGCTCCAACTATCACGTTGAAGGTAGTTGCTGCGGGATCGTCGGCCATGTGGCAGACGATGGCCTTGGGCGCCTTCAACAACCAGGTAAGCATCGTTAGTGGCGGTGGTATTACTTGCCACTGGACAAGCGGCTCCAACAAAGTCAACTTGAGTGACACTCGTCCGGCCGCAGGGACCAACAACGACCCCGGTACTCTCTGGGTCGTGTGGGATAACAACACCACTGGTACCTGTGACGGTGCGGGCGCCAACGTTACTACTAACGTATGGGCGTACCTCAAGGTTGACTCCGTCGTCGGAGTCCGCTGCTACTTTGCTCAACCCCACTGCAACATCAATGGTGCCAATGCCGATCTCACGACTACCGGCTCGAACCAGATCTCCGCGACGCTGTTTGGCAGCAGCTCGTTCACAGACAGTGCGATGCCGCTCGCTATCGAGACTATCGTCCAGAACGGAACTTTGATTACCGCGGCAGCGACGGATATTCGTCCGGAAGATGCCGCGTTCGCCGCTTGCCGTGTGAACTCAGCGCTTGGCGCCTCGGTAGCGGGTGGCGGCTCCAGCGACGGGGTTGACGGCCTGGGATACAACTCAAACAACCCCGCCGGTCAGTGTCCAGTATTTATTTCGGGCGGAAATCAAAACCGGCTGGTTGGTAATCCGATCTTGAGCGGCCAAGGTGCTAGCACGGCTCAAGCCAACGTTCTGGCGTTCAACATCACCGGCCACGATCCCTTTAACAACACTGTGATCCCAGCATTCAGCACTTACGCGGTGGGCGCCGCTCCAATCGTGTTTGTCGTTTCGCGCAATGGCGGCCAACTCGCCACCTTGAAGAATGCTTCCGAGATCGAACTGCAACAGGTATTCTCGGGCACGAACTGTGATGCGAGCGCGTTTTCGGGTCTGGGTGCTGGCGCAATTGCCATCCATCTGCGCGAAGCGCTTTCCGGCACGATGAACGCCACGGAAGCGACAGTATTCCGTCGCCCCACCGTTTATCCAGGCGCGGTTCTTGGGTTGAGCCAGGAACTCAATGTGGGCACGAATAACCCGCTCAAAGCGAATGCGGGAACTTGCTTGGCGGGCGCCGGCGCCCGGTATCGTTCAATTGGTACTGGCGAAGAAATCGGCAAGTCGTCGTCCCCGACAGGGGTGTACGGCTCCGTCGCTAATTACGGACACGATGGTATCGGGTACACGTTCTTCAGCTACGGGAACGTAGGCTCTCTTGCCAACAGCGCCAACTACGGTTACCTCACACTGAACGGAATCGATCCGATTTTCCAGACTTACGGTTCTACGCTCGATGCCGGACAGCCCACTACCGCGGGCACGATACCAGGCGCTGCTAACCTGCCTGCGACATGTGCCGGTGGAGCTGGCGCATTCCCCTGCAATGAGGCCCTCATCTGGAAGAACGGGTTCTCCTTCCCCAACCTCCGCAACGGCACCTACCGCTCATGGTCGCTCCTGCGCCTCGTGAGCACTGGAACGAATGGGGCCAACGCGTCGGCGCTAGCCTCAGCATCGAATAAGTACGTTGTTTCTACCGTTCCAGATTATGTGCCCGCACTGACAGTTCCCAACCAGGGTGGAACCTTGGATCTCGGTCTCAAACTGTTGCGCTCGCACTATCAACAAAAGGACGGCAACGGGGTCCTTCTTGGAGCGGGTCCGGTTGCTAACTCTCCGGAAAAAGGTGGCGATATGGGCGGCTACATAATCCCGACCGTGATCGGCGTAACCACCTATAAACAGACACGGCTGATTCAGAACGCTACGGCGGACAACTCTAACCTGGGTCCCATCGCAAGGCCGTAACTGGGCATGAGTTTCAACAACAGCGTGGGTGGGGCGGGCCATTTTCGTCGGCCCGCCCTTTCCGTACAGAACGAAGAGCTCATTCGGAGGACATCAATGAACGCCACTCGCGGTTTCACTCTCTTTCAGCTGGCCATGGTTGTGCTTGTCGCTCTAAGTGGACGAGCCTTTTCATCTACGATCGGCGTCGGCAGTTGCGCCAGCGGTATTGTCGCACCAACCATTCAACAGGCGGTAAATGCTAGTTCCGCCGGTGACACCGTGACAGTTTGCCCCGGCACCTATCGAGAACAGGTTCTAATCAATAAGTCGATTACGCTGGTAGGAGTTACCTCTGCGACTCAGGATGCCGCCATAATCGCGCCTCCCACAACCGGCATGGTCGCGAACACAAGCAGTGTGGACACGGGCAATCCCATCGCGGCCCAGATTTTGGTGCAGGGCACCGCCGGGCCGGTACTGATCAGTAATCTCACCGTGGACGGCGCAGGGAATGGGATCACCAGTTGCGATCCCAACTTGCAGGGCATTCTGTTCCAGAATGCTTCGGGTACAGTAAATCGCGTCGCCGTGCGCAACCAGACACTGGGTTCCGGTTTGGGTGGTTGTCAGAGTGGCGAATCAATATTTGTACAGACTGCCGCGGGTTTCACCTCTACCGTAATCGTCCAAAATAGTTCAGTTCACAATTACAATAAGAACGGAATCACGGGAAATGACACCGGCACGACGCTAACCGTCACCGGGAGTTATGTTCAGGGATCCGGCGTCGTTCCCTATCCTGGTGCGGCTCAGAACGGCATCCAGCTTGG